>Ga0099824_1001113_pt1 | contig 36511 bp, 20 predicted proteins | sample SiratrowhiteBW_FD_76837 | JGI IMG/M metagenome (GOLD analysis project Ga0099824, IMG submission 76837) | Root nodule microbial communities of legume samples collected from California, USA - Siratro white BW | ecosystem: Host-associated > Plants > Roots > Nodule | place: USA: California... | reverse complement strand
TCTTCTTGTTATCACTGCCTCCGTTTCTATTTGCAGTATTCCTTGGGTGGTGTGTGTGGAGTGGTTCTTGGTTTTTTTTTTTTTTTTTTTTTGTTCATTGATGGGACTTTCTTTTTGTTAACTCTGTGAATGCAGGAGAACATACCCATTGAGGAGGTTTTGGAGAATCTGAGATGTGGCAGGGAAGGTCTCAGCAGTGAAGCTGCTGAGGAGAGACTTACCATTTTTGGTCACAACAAGCTTGAAGAGAAGAAAGTACTTCCTTTCTCTGTTTTTTTTTGTCATTCATTAAATCCCACTTAAAAAAATTGAATTTTTATGGTGAATTGTCTTCTGGGGTACTTTTCAGGAGAGCAAATTTTTGAAGTTTTTGGGATTTATGTGGAATCCTCTATCATGGGTCATGGAGGCTGCTGCTATCATGGCAATTGCGCTTGCAAATGGAGGGGTGAGTGGACTTAGCTTTTTGGACTTTATATTGGCAGTAAAGGTGTGTGTTTGTAGGTTGATTCTTTGGACTTGTTCCTTGAAAAATTGTGCAGGGAAAAGCTCCTGATTGGCAAGACTTCGTGGGTATCATTACCTTGCTTCTCATCAATTCAACCATCAGTTTCATTGAGGAGAACAATGCTGGTAATGCTGCAGCAGCTCTCATGGCTCGGCTCGCTCCAAAAGCAAAGGTGTCAAACTCTGTCTTTCTTTTGTTTTATCTCAATACTGTCTGGGTGCGTGGATTCCATATTCCTATTGGTCCAGTTTGCATCTGAAAGGAATTTTTCTTTCTTTTCCCCTTTATAGTTTCATTTCTCATGAATGTGTTTGTGAAGGTTCTTAGAGATGGTAGGTGGAATGAGCAAGATGCTGCGGTCCTAGTTCCTGGTGACATAATCAGCATCAAGCTTGGAGATATTATTCCAGCAGATGCTCGGCTTCTTGAAGGGGATCCTTTAAAAATTGATCAAGTGGGTTATTTGTTTATTATTATTTTTATATATCTATCATATACTATTTGTTCTTTGAATCCTCCACATGCCTAATTGGTCAATTATCCTCTTTTTTTCTTTGTGCTTTGTGCTTTTCAGTCTGCACTTACAGGTGAATCACTTCCAGTGACAAAAGGTCCTGGTGATGGAGTATACTCTGGTTCAACCTGCAAACAGGGAGAGATTGAAGCTGTGTCATTGCTACTGGTGTTCATACATTCTTTGGGAAAGCTGCTCATCTTGTTGATACCACAAATCAAGTGGGTCACTTTCAAAAGGTAACTTATGAGAGAATGTAACTTTTCACTCTTCCCTTGGAGTCTTACTGATTTTCACTGTTCAGAATTTCAGATTTCATTGTTATATTCTTTTGCTGCTTTTTTTCAGGTCTTGACTGCAATTGGGAACTTCTGCATATGTTCAATTGCTGTGGGGATGGTTATCGAGATTGTTGTTATGTATCCCATCCAAGATAGACCCTATCGTCCTGGAATTGATAATCTCCTTGTACTTCTGATCGGAGGAATTCCAATTGCCATGCCCACAGTTTTGTCTGTGACCATGGCCATTGGTTCTCACAGGCTATCTCAGCAGGTCAGTCAGGTTCTTTTGGTTGAGCACCTTGGGTTTGGGTGCACATATGCAGGTAAGAACTAATAAAGATAATGTCTGCAGGGGGCTATCACAAAGAGGATGACAGCCATTGAAGAAATGGCAGGCATGGATGTGCTTTGCAGTGATAAGACTGGGACTCTGACATTGAATAAGCTTACTGTTGACAAAAATCTAGTTGAGGTTAGATGATTAATGCCTGAATGGTGTTATTTGGTGGTTATTTTTGTGTTTGATATTCACTTGTTCTAATAAATTTTGATTTTAATCAAGGTTTTTGCAAAAGGAGTGGATCCAGATACTGTTATTTTGATGGCTGCCCGAGCTTCAAGGCTTGAGAATCAAGATGCAATTGATACAGCCATAGTTGGGATGTTAGCTGATCCAAAGGAGGTTAGTCATATTCATACATCTATTATTCCCTTGCATTCTTCTTGAGGCATATTTTTCAGCTTCGAGCCTACAACTATAACATGCACGTTGACACACATCTTTCTAAATTCAAGTTGACTAGCTTTTCCCTTTTTTAACTTACGCCACTTCAGGCACGCGCTGGTATACAAGAAGTACATTTTCTTCCTTTCAATCCTACTGATAAGCGGACGGCATTGACTTATCTTGATCAAGACGGTAAAATGCATAGAGTAAGCAAAGGTGCACCGGAACAGGTAATTTGGCAACAATGTTTACATAGTTTTATATTAAAACAGTTGGTCTTGTGTATTGTCATTGTGATGTGATCCGTGCATGATATTTAGATCCTGAATCTTGCACACAATAAGGCAGAGATTGAACGTAGAGTTCATTCAGTGATAGACAAGTTTGCAGAGCGTGGTTTACGATCTCTTGCTGTAGCATACCAAGTAATTAATTTATTGCTTAATCAATCAGTGCCTTTTATACTAATGTTTTAAGTTCGAAACGTTAATTTAGGCTGCTTCTTTTTTATACAGGAAGTTCCAGATGGAAGGAAAGAGAGTGCTGGAGGTCCATGGCAATTTGTTGGCCTTCTGTCTCTCTTTGACCCACCTAGGCATGATAGTGCAGAAACAATACGGAGGGCACTGAACCTTGGAGTAAATGTCAAAATGATTACAGGTTTGCAACATAAGATAGTGATGAACACCTTTGCTTTGCTTGTGTTATGATAATGAAATCATAATTCTTTGTAGCTTATATAACAAGTTTAATAAGGATTGGGAATAAGCTGTTGTATTATATAAGAAACTGATGTGATCTTAGTCCTGTGACATCTGATTTATCTTGCTTGTTATTCACCAAACTTGTTACTTATTGATCAGAACTGTTTTTTCTTTTTCTGTGGACTTTAGTTGTCTGAGTTATTATGGAACTTAAATTTACGCATACCAGTAGACAAATCCGCAATCTAATTATCTTTGTTATGTACTGAAAGAATTTGTGATCCATTGTATGGTATCTTTGGAAATTAACTTGTACATTTAAAGGATTTTGTTTCTGAAAATGGCTAACAATATAATGCTTGTATGAAATTATGAACCCCGTATATTCTCCTCCCAATACTCAATTATGTATCTTCTTTTTTCTATTAGGGGATCAGCTAGCTATAGGAAAGGAAACAGGTCGTCGCTTGGGAATGGGTACCAATATGTATCCTTCATCAGCTTTGCTTGGGCAGGACAAAGATGAATCCATTGCTGCCTTACCAATTGATGAGTTAATAGAAAAGGCTGATGGCTTTGCTGGTGTATTTCCTGGTATGCTTCTTGCAATTTATTGGTTTGCTTATTGTTAACATGTGATGGATGGAAGGTTAATTGGTAATTGTAGTAATTTAATATTATATGTTTCTTTGCTCATATTAGTTGGTTTGTATATTTGGTCAGAGCACAAGTATGAGATTGTGAAACGCTTGCAAGCTAGGAAACATATTTGTGGAATGACTGGTGATGGAGTGAATGATGCACCTGCTCTCAAGAAGGCAGACATTGGTATAGCTGTTGCTGATGCTACTGATGCAGCTCGTAGTGCATCTGATATTGTTCTAACGGAACCAGGCCTTAGTGTTATTATTAGTGCTGTTTTGACCAGCCGAGCTATCTTTCAGAGGATGAAAAATTATACAGTGAGCTATTTAATTACTGTTAATATGTTCTCAACAACTTCCCCCTATTAAATCATTGTTACTTCTACTGTTATGATCCTCTCTATCATACATTAGTGTTTGGGAAATATTTTTGTCCTGGTCCTCCCGCTTGTCATAATGTGTTTATTTTACTTAAATTTGACCAATATGTTACTTCTATCATGCAGATTTATGCAGTCTCAATTACAATTCGTATTGTGGTGAGTAATTTTGCAACTCCAGGTTTAATTTTTTACCTGACATGCCATTTTGGATGATGTACCGATTAGACGGGTCTAATTTTTTGCTATGTTCTACATGTTTGACATGCTTACAGCTTGGTTTCATGTTGCTGGCTCTTATATGGAAGTTTGACTTTCCACCCTTTATGGTGCTTATTATCGCCATCCTAAATGATGGTTCGTTGTTTCTTTCTTTGTCATTGTTTCCTGTTGCCTGTCTCCTGCATCATGCTTCTATGTATGTGACCTTGAGTTTTATTGGTGACTAATGTTTATTTAACGTTTCAGGAACTATTATGACAATTTCAAAAGATCGTGTAAAACCATCTCCTCTGCCAGATAGCTGGAAGCTAGCTGAGATATTTACTACTGGTGTTGTGCTTGGAAGTTACTTGGCGATGATGACAGTCATATTCTTTTGGGCAGCATACAAAACAAATTTTTTCCCAGTATGTCTTCTATGATTTCAGTTTCATATCTGAATTCATCGTGAGATCTGTGGACGTTGTTTCACCCTTTATGGCAGCAATGCTAGGACTCATTACTGTTATGATCTAATGTTTCCTATTTATTATTATCTACTGTTATGATTTATTTATCTCGTCTGCTATATTTTCAGCGAGTTTTTGGAGTCTCAACTCTTGAAAAAACTGCTCATGATGATTTTCGAAAACTTGCGTCTGCAATCTATCTTCAAGTGAGCACTATTAGTCAGGCTCTTATATTTGTAACTCGATCACGAGGTTGGTCATATGTTGAGCGTCCTGGTTTATTGCTGGTGGTTGCTTTTATAATTGCTCAACTGGTAAGCCACAAAATAATTTAATTCTGCTGTACATTTTTTTATTGCAACAAGTTTGGTGATGGATTTGTTGTGTTGTGCAGATTGCCACTTTGATTGCAGTATATGCCAACTGGAGCTTTGCTGCAATTGAAGGAATAGGTTGGGGTTGGGCTGGTGTTATATGGTTATATAACATAATATTCTACATCCCACTTGATATCATTAAATTTTTAATTCGCTATGCTCTCAGCGGTAGGGCATGGGATCTTGTCATTGAGCAAAGGGTGAGGAGAGCTTGTTTTCTTGAGTTGATTAAATTAATCCAAGGTTGGTTTTAGTTCTTGCTCTATGCTCATGGATTTCATTGCCTTGCAGATTGCATTCACAAGGCAAAAGGACTTTGGGAAGGAACAACGTGAACTTCAATGGGCACACGCGCAAAGAACATTGCATGGATTACAACCACCTGACAGCAAGTTCACTGAGCGCACACATGTCAATGAACTCAATCAAATGGCCGAAGAAGCTAAAAGGAGAGCCGAAATTGCAAGGTAATTGTTTTTATTTGGCAAGGAATTAAGGTGGGGATAAAAATTTAAGTTAAGGATAAAATTATTTTCTGCATACTGCAAAAAAAAAATTATCCAAATTCGGTCCTAGTTGGCTGCTATATACCGCAGTTATTTATTTCCTAGTGATTGTATGCAGGTTGAGAGAACTCCATACACTAAAAGGTCATGTAGAATCAGTTGTGAGATTGAAGGGACTTGACATAGACACAATTCAGCAGGCATACACAGTTTGAATATGCTTATCATATATTTGCATAGTTATACTGTAAAGAGTTACATTCTAATGTTGCTGAGAAGAATATAATGTAATGATTACACATGTTCAACTTTAATGTCCTTTTTGCTCTGCCGTCTGTTTCGAGCACTTAAAGGAGTGCTTTTGTGAGATCAATCTATTGATCTTGTTTCCTGTTAGTTATCATTCCACCTGCCACGTTTCCTCCACAACAATTTCATGATGATGCCACGAACTTTGAGAAATTCATCCTTGTATTCTATGCTTCTGAACTCATTATCCTTCTATATGCCTCCTCAAGTTCTTTCTTTTTTGGAAATTAAATAGAACGAGTTGGAATTGAAAAACTATCCATAGATTGTGTTTCGTTTATTTATAAGCATAAATGTTAGGGAGATAAACATCTTAGTTAAAAAAAAAAGTGAATGCTGACATTTCGAGGTGAAGAGAGTGTTTTAACAATAAAGTGCATTATGGTAACTTTCTATGATGATAGAGATGTCATGTCATGAGTTAATTTGGTCACTAATTGTTTGGATTGGTGAAAAGGGGGTTCACCTGCTTCTGAGTTCAAATGAGTTGGTTTACCTAACTTCGGGTCAAAGTGGCTATGAGCTGAGTTTCTTACCTAACTCTTTAATTCACTTAAATTAGGTTTTTAAGATTGAATTCTCTAAATGTTTTATAAGGTTTAAGTTTATTACTAGTAGTATTTCCTTTATTCTATTTCTTTATAATTTAGGTGAGTTAACCCATCAAACTAGGTTTGCCTGAGTTGGATTATAATTGTTTGCTTGTAAAAAGGTAGTTTAAAACAGATTGGTGTATTTTTTTGTCTACTATATGAGTTAATTTAGTTACATTTTTTTAATATATAATGATAACTAAAATCGAAATGTGAGTTTACAGACATCTCTTTCAATCTTCACTACTTTTTTACTTTTTTTTGACTTAGAGGGTTTAACTTAAACGAGTTAAGCCGCTTTGAAACTTTTTGATGAATGGGAAAATGGTGAATGCTTTGGTAAATTTGGACTTATTTGCACAGAAGTTAAAAGTTGGTCTCCCTCTGACTGTTTCTACAATTAGAAGCAGGAAAGTAGGATAAGAGATAATGTATTTGTGGTTCAAATACTAATAATTAACATACAGTTTATGAAGCCAGTCTAGAAGGAAAAGGGGGTTTGGATGCATGAGTATCCATATCCATATTCTAGAAGCCAAAAAGAATAATGACAGAAAGCATGGTAGTGCGATGATGGTACATCACCAGTATGCATTTGTCCTTTAAAGTTATTATGAGATTCTTCACTATGTTGGGCCATGCCATTTCCTGAAATATGTGGTTAACAGGGAGGTTATAGGCACTCCTTGTCATGGACCAAGTGCCAAAAACTTTTCCAATTCACACTTTCAGGAGCAATCATCATCCTCAGACTCACAAGCCAGGATTTTGATGATAAAAAGCTCTAGAGGGACAAAAATCCTGTCTGGTGCTGGGAAAATGGAGGAAAAAAATAAGGAGAAGATCTTGACACTTTTCATTCATGAATTAAACGGGCTGATCATTGTTATTCATGTAAATCTTAACTTAAAATTTATTTATGATTTTTTTTTGTGTTATTTAACTTTTTTTTTTTTAATTCTACTATTCAATATAGAAGGTGGACTCAACTTTAAATTTTTAAGCTTCCCTTTAATGTAATTATAGTTCATTGTTTAATCAAGTGTAATATGTTACAAATTTAACACTAACTTTCCTTCAACTTCATTTAAGTCAACTTGAGCACCATTTTACACAAAGCAAACTCCTTCTTTCCTATGACCTGTACTATCCCACATTTATTGCAATTCAATAATAATAATAATAGTATTATTATTAATTACATTATTGTCCTATTAATATTTTTTTATTTAATTTGGTTCCTTTATTAATAAAAATTTCAATAAAACAATGCAACCATTTTAATGGTCAATGAAATGCTTTTAACAATGTGACTCTTCCCGTTAAAAGATTGACTTTTAGTTTTATAAATTGTCACTATCTATTATTAATAAATTCTTAAATTGAGAGACTTAAATTTATTAATATATTTTTTAACTTGAGAGACTTAAATGAAAATTTTATTAGTGACACTAAATTGAATCAAATAAATAAATAAATAACAAGATAAAAATTATAATTAGTCTAATATTAATAAAAAGAAATTGCCCTTAATTGCTAAATGACATCACGTCTTCTAGTTTTAAAATACAAAGTCACACCCTCTCATATTTTTAATAAAATACGGTTCACATCTCCTATAGTTTTTAAATGCACATTCACTTTCCTCATATTTTTAATAAATGATACTCACATTTTTTATAATTTTAATATAGTGAAATCATTACAAGAAAAATGTTATTTAGAATCTAATTTTTAAATACTAAATAAAAATTAGTCTCTAACTTAATTAGATATCAATTTAAAATCTAATGATATAGGTTATTAAAACTTTGGTATTTAATGTTGGATATCAATTATTTGACTTAATTGGTCACTAAATTCAATCATTACTTATATTTTATAGTTATTTAGCAATTTAGTGACTATTATTTAGGTCACAGTTAACAACCATTCCATTTGGTAGCTAAATAAATAGTTTTTTATCTTATAGTGAATTCATCTCCCTTAATTTATTTATGGAAAATAAATTTTTAATTTTATTATAAAAACTATTTAATTTTTATATTTTAAAAGTTTAATTCTTAATATAATTTTTATTTGTTTTAGTCAATATGATTTTTTAAAATAAATTAAAGAAGTGAGTACTAACTTCATTAAAAATATAATAAAAGTGAATGTTATCCTTAAAAACGCAAGAGAAATAGGATCTAACATATCAAGGCAACAACTTCCTCTAATAATAATAACAATTTCTCAAACAAGCACTAAGTTTTTCATTTTTTAACTAATTTACAATATAAAGAGACCAATCCCCACATGTTTAATAAATTTTATGACATAAATTACATACTGTGAAATATTAGTAAACTGCCTATTAAGTAGTACACTGCAAATTACAGTTAAATATATATTAGCAATGTATTTTTTTTATCAACAGTTAGAATTTACATCAAACTGAATAAATTAAGAGTGAGAATATTTAATGGGTCTTAAGTGATGATAAACATTTTATTGAAAAGAATTGTATGAATCATGTGTGTTGGCATTTCTTGATACAACAGTTACATCTTATTTATAGATTATGCAAATCTGCAGAATGCAGCAATGTAGTGACCATGGAATTGAAACATTGCTTAGATTTTTGGATAGCTTTTCCTTTTTATATAAAGATAGGAGCATATCTTATTTTTGAGATGTAAGAAGTGAAAGATCTGAAAAGATAAAACAAAAAAAAAAAAAAATTGATACAATAGGAAGAAACTGTCAGAAGAAAAAAAAAACATGCAACAATCCTTATCCCCTCATAGATATTCAAAGATTGTCACATATTCTGAAAGGCATCAAAACTATTTACTTTTCATGTTGCGAATAATTGGTGGGTTTTGTGGAAAAATTGTTTAACCCATATTATGAAGAATGATTAAGTTAAGAACACAAAGTAACAGTTATATTACCTTTATAGTGTATGATAAAACCTAAAAGTTGACTTTGTAATCACCATTTTTGTCCCACTTTGAAAGTGTGACTGTGGTGTCATCATCCATCCATTATGAGAAGCATTAAAACCAATATGAACAAGATAATGTTTGAAGAATAAGGGCACTCGGTGAGCAATAATTGAGTCTGAACACAAACACATGTAATTGTGTCTTGGAACCATTTAACTCAATTTACATCCGAACTATATCAGTTAAAATTATATTGCTTTGATTTTTAATATGATATATAATCTTCATAATATTAGATAACTAATTTTTTAAAATGTAGCAAATGTAAAAACTATTTTAATTACTTTTGTAAATTATCTTAAACATATATGCATTTTATTATAACTATATCACAATATGTCTTTGGATTTAACGATGATAGGGATCAGGGCTACTAGATATCCGAAGCCAAGTCAAAGAGTCAATTTATGTTTCTGTTTCTTCTAGAAATCTTTTGACTCTGTTTCATCTTTAATCATTGAAGACAATGGAGAAATTGGATTCCCTTTTTCAACTGCAACCCGAATTTAGGGCATCTTTATTTATTCAATTTTCTGGTAGTAGGTGCAACCAAAAACCCTAGGATCCCACCTGTTACAGACATAAAACAGGGAAAAAAAATAGAGAAAATAAGAAAAAATTAAAAAAATATTTATTATTTATAATTATATATAATTAATATTATTATAAAAACTATTTATAATTAATTATAATTGAAAAAATATTTTTTATCCTATTTATTCAGACGCTTTCTACCCAAATTAATTCTAATATTTTGAATGCAGAGAAAAACTAAAATATGTGAAAGGATATTTGAATATAAGAGAGTAAAATCAATTAGATTATTCTATAAAGGATTTGTATTAGTTTATATATTGCAACAACATGAGAAAGAAATTTGTATTGATCCCATGTATTGCGCTAGCCGAATCAACCTGCTTAAGTTTTATCCAAATTTGACTTACTTCATAAATGGTGAGTTAAATTTTTTATAATCTAACATATTAAAAGTACAATTATCATATCATTATCTTTCGAGGACAACTTTTAACCCTGTACATACATTCTCAACTTGTATGAACATAAATTATACTTAAATAGAACCATAATATTATATTAAAAAAGAAAACCATAATATAATTATTATATAAGTTTCTAGAGTTATAATATCTTTATAATATAAGTTTCTATAGTTACTGTCCCGTTCAAATAATAATTCATATATAATTCAAAATTTGTATTTAAATAATGTTTTATGTACATGTATATTATTTGATAAATATTTTATTTATTATTATAAGATTTGTTATTAGAATCCTCAAATTTTTCTTATTAACTTAAGTTCAAAATGTTAGTTGAGTAAGGAGTTTTAAAAGAGGAGAGGACAATCACAACCTCTCCTTTTACTTAGTGAGAAAAACTAGATTCAAACATTTAAATGACCACTCAAACAATATTTTTTTTTTCTCTAAGTCAAAGTCCTCCTGAAACAACAATTCAATACTTAAAAAATATAATAGAAAATAATAAATTATGCAACAACTTACAACATTTCTAAACACATACAAACAACCTATTTTAACACAGTCTCAACAAGTTTGAACTACTTAAAAACAATTATTTGATATACAATCCCATTCAATAAATCAGGTCTCCGCATTCCTACCAAACTTCAAACTTCCATTTAAATTAATCTTCAAATCTAACGTACCGAAGTTTTATCCCATACTCCATTTCGTAAGCAAAATACTAATAATATTCTAAACTTTCATAACTACAAACTTAACAATTTAAATTATCAGATTTTTCTGTAACTCTAAACATTGATTCAAACAAATGTAATTCAAATTCTATGCTTTAATTAAAAGTAAACTACGGTTTTATTAGTAAATATTATTAAGGTACTACTGAATTCTCAATTTGGCTTCTACAATCAAAACTACTAGTTTCTAATTGAAAAATAACTTTTACAATAATTAGTTAATTTTTTTATAGATTACCAATGGAATTATCTCTCTCTCTATATATACACTCATAATTTATCTTATTTGTTTCACACGTACTCTCTTCACTAAAGAATCTACGTTAAACTAATAAAATGTCATGAATAATGAGATAAATTAATTATATTTCATCAATGAACTGACTATAAGTAGTTATTGTGTCTTATTTTATCTTCATCATTAAACAAATCCTTGATATAATTGCAATAGATATAAAATAAAATGTTTAATATAAAAATGTCATATTTAGATATATTAATAAAGTCCATCGTCTAGTTAAAGTGATTTATTTTGTAAAGTTTCACGTAAATATGTTTATCAAATCAAATAATTAACTTTTTACAATAGTTGAATGATTCATTCTTTCAAGGTTTGATACCTCTATTTTTATTTTTATCTTACACTCTCAAGTTACACTTTTTTTTTTTTTTATATATATATACATGACAAGTGTTTTTCAAAATAAAATATAAAATTAAAATGAAAATAATAAATATAAATAAAATGTTATAATAAAATAATAATTTATAAGAAAAATTGGAGGTGTCAAACCTTCCTTACCCTTCTTTCCATTAGAATAGAGAGGATAATTGATCTTTTAAAAAGTTATTAACGATCAATCACAAATTGAAATTAACCATCAATCACAAATTGAAACTTTGCTGTAAAATTTATCCATACAAAGTTTCACAGTATCCCAGTAAGAATTATTTTCGAAACAATACTCATGCAAACCAAAAAATATTATGGCAAGTTAATCATAATAAAATTAATAGCAAAATATAATTCTTCTAGAAAAAAGCATGCATAGAATCTCTGCTCCATTTTTGTCTAAAAAGGATCACTACTTGGTATTCTACCTATTACTATTATTATAATTATACATTAATTAACTTGGTGGTTAAACACCAATAGTGGATGTTTCAGATTGTTTGGGTACTTCTTTGAGTTCAAGGCTACTGCTATCATTTTCCCTGTACTTGAACCATTTTGAACACAACATGAAGTAACCCAAATTTATGATTTCTAGAGCAGCAATCATGTAATAAAACAAATCCAATCTCCCCTTGTTAAGGTCTTCAGGTAACCAATTCCCTGATGCAGATTTGGCACTGGTATTGTGAACAATTGTAATCAGAAGAGTGCTCAAATAACTGGACCCTGCTATGCCACAGTAGAAAAGTGACCCTGCAATGCTTCTCATGTTCTCAGGGAATTGTTTATAGTATAATTCAACTTGTCCAACCGCAGTAAATGACTCAGATAGACCTGCAAGGGCTAACTGAGGAATTAACAATAGACCTGACATAGATGAAATAGCACCTTTTCTTGGTTGCACTCCTATAGGGTTGCTCAGTGCCAAACTTCTCCTATGCTCTTCAACAACTGCGGCTACTAGCATGCATAGTGCAGAGAAAAAAATGCCAATTCCCATCCTCTGCAGGATTGTGATGCCACCCTCTTTTCCAGTGAGTCTACGGAGAAAAGGGACCACTATTCTATCATAGATTGGTAGCCACAAGGTCATGCTCAACATCAAGAAGACATAGTAGGTGGCACCGGGGATTTTGAATTTACTGTGTCCAATACGCCTATCAGATTGAAGGGCTTGAAACACAGCAAGGGTGTGATTTTGGACAATAACTAAGTGGTACAGAATGGCTGATAACCATATAGGTAACACTCTCATCACACATTTTGCCTCCTCCACTTGCTGTATGCTGCAAAGGTTCCATGGATCTGCTGCAGATCCATCTGGGTTTATTTTATCTTTTGGGGTCACAATGGCTGCTTTATCCAATAACCTATTCATTTAATACTCATTTCAGTTAGAAACTGAGGACTTGTTTGATATATACATGCATATTTCCATTTCACAAATAATTACAAAACCACTCCATTGCTTTTCTGAGTGTTTGAAATTCACATTATAAATGCAAAAAGTAAAAGCCACTACATCTGAAAATTCTGGGAAAAATCTTGACTTTCTGGCCTCAAAAGCCATGGTAGAAAACTTTATAATGTTTATGAAAGAAGAAAATATGTTCCTAAAACAAATAATCCTTACTACTTGAGAAGCCAATTATGCACTCAAATTGCTGAAGTAAAAAGTTAAGGTTGATGTAGTTACCTGAATTGAAACGTGTAAGGGAGGCTAGAGTTAATGCTCTTGGGAGGCACATAGTTGAAAAGGGAAATCGTTGGATGTTCTGCAGGTAGTTTTAAACTCCTTTTCTTGATTGCAACAACTAAAACTTGCACAATACTAGTGATGGGGCTACCACTTGGTTTAACCTTGACATAAATTTTGGCCCCCATGAAGTACACTATACAAGATATGAACATCAAGGCAGCAGGAATTGCCAACCCTATTGCCCAGCTCACATTTGACTGTACATACACAATCAGTGTTAAAGAGACCATCTGGGCAAAAGTGAAGGTAAAAAAGTACCAATTGAAAAAGCTGTTGATCCCTTTCTTCCCTGAATCTGTTTTGGGATTGAACTGATCAGCTCCAAATGCCAAGTTACACGGTCTGACCCCAGCAGCACCCACCAGAAGCAAACCAAATCCAGCCAATAGAAAAGCCATTTGCCCTGCAGTTGGTCCTCTGCATGTTTTGCTCTCCTTTCCACAGTGAGGTGGATGCAGATGCTTAAAAACTGCCGTAAGTTGTATCACAAGCAATCCCTGTTTAGATGCAGGTGAAACAATTACAAAGGCTCATATATGTACCACTTGGCTTAAGGATCAAGCCGAATAATGTCTACTAAATTACTATTATACAAGTAATTGATGTAGATGTGTAAGTTTTTCTGTAAACAGTGTCTTTTGTTAGATAATATTAGATATTTGATGATGAAATTTAATGAAACTGTACCAAAAATGAAGTGAATGTGCAGAATCCTATTGTCTTGTAGCGACCAAAGTAGGTGTCTGATAAGAAGGCACCTATGATGGTAGCAAAGTTGGTGCTGCCACTGAAGATGTTGATCACATTTGTGGCTGTGATGTTCTTCAGGTTGAACACAGTGGTGAGATAGACCAAGAGGTTGGCTAAGGTGCCAATGGCTCCCAATTTCTCAAAAGTTTCATTTCCTGCCAATTAGACACACAAGTAATTCAAAAACACACACAGAGAAAGCATTTAAGGATGTCCCAGATTTTCATTCCTTACCTATGATAAAAGGCATGGCCTTCCATCCTCTGTAGTTAATCTCAGGATCACTGTCGGTCACATGTTTCTCATTGTTCTCCATGCTTTCTTTCTTCATTGTCTCCATAGTTGTTCTCCCTGCCTCTTCAGCTCCCTTTACTCTGTTGCTCCTTCTCTGTAGGGATAAATAAATGATATTTTGGTGTTTGGTAATGAAGCTTGAAGTAGACTAAGAAAAGGAGAGCACTGAAGTTTGTATATAAAATAACTAAGACATCACCTTTTTTGTAGTTGATGGTGAAAAGTGAGATTTCACTTTAAAAGGAATCTTAACTATCTTCTTAATGACTGGGCTCACATTTAATAATTTAATAATCTATGGACAAACATGGAAATTAAGATAGTTTGTTAAATGTTTTTTTCTTTTTTTTTAATCAAAGGTCTAATGAAGTGAACTTTTTGGTAATAAATAAAAGAGTTTGATGTTCTATTTAGTTATATAAATGATTCAAATTCGTACTTGATGAGTTTCTTTTTTCAAAGACTGATCAATAGCTTATATCAATACATATGTAATGAAAAATAATCAATGTTATTAAAGTAATTATAATAAAAATTACCTTATATAAATTTTGGATAATTAATCTATTATTCATTTTTTGTTTTCTTTACCTTATAAATTATAAAATTTTAAATAAGTTGTTGAAAAAAATATTATCCAATATTATGATCTCTCTTTTAACTTTTCATTGAAATACTTTTATTTATTTTTTCTAATTTTCCAACTTATTTTTTATAATAATTGTATTATAAGATTGACTGACCTATCTATCTTAAATATATTTGTATTTTAAAATATTTTTGGTCAATCATTATATTTTTTTCTGTTTATGTGAGATCTTCATTTTTATGTGTCATTAAGTAAAACGTGATGAATTATTATCCAAAACATACAAAGAAATATATATGAAAATCTTTAATAAATTTGGTCTTTCACTTAGATACTTAAGACTTATTTGAAAACTTACAAATAAATAAAAAGATGATACCAAAACATACTATAATGTTATTCTAATTTTATTTCCTCTCTAATACTCGAACTATTAAAGCTATAACAGAAACTTAAAAAATAGTTGAAGCCGGCCGCAAACTCAATTATAATCTAGATTAACTGATAGTGGAGTAAAAATAACTAATATTTTTCATAGTACCATATAGATGAACGCGGGATGGTTTGGACCCTTATTATTCTAAGTATACTCATAATTACTTTTACTCACCAAAAGAATTTAAACATTTAATAAAAATAAAAAGGATCGTGCAGAAATTATATTTACAATGTAACTAGTCGTAAATTTTTAAATTTTTCTAAGGTGAAGCTTACTATAAATAAAAAAAATATAAATTAACTTTATTTTGTAATATTATCCATAAATATTCACGAATATATGCATGTTTTAAAATATTTCATTAGGTATCTATCTATAAGGTACCCATGCAAGTCCTCTACAAGTAAGATGCAAATTATTCAATTGTTAAACGGTAGCAGGTAAGACTCCTCCTTCATGCGCTTCCAAGCCTTCTTCAAGCACTTTTAAACTTCTTCAAACACTTTTAAAATTCGAAAATATATAATATATTTTTTATAAAATTACAATTTTATCCTTATGGAGGTGGTTAGATGAAAGGTAGACTGTTCCAAATTTAGAGGACAGTTTCGAAATGAATAATGATATTTTGAAATCACTATTCATATCTTACTCCTATTTAACATTAAATTATATTATTATTTTATTAATTTATAATATTTTATTAATAAAAACAGTGTCAAATGCGAGTAATAGAAGAATAGTGGTATCAAACTACTTTTTCCTTTCAGAATATTTCATTCTATAACTGATTTTTTTGTATAAAGTGAGTTATGAAACGAGATGTTCCGGAATCGAAGAATAGTTATAGAACACCCCGTTCCACAATTGATTTTTCGCATAAAATGAATTGTAGAAGGGAATGTTCCGGAATTGTTCTCTGAATCTGGAGGATAGTTCCAGAACATCCCATTCTACAACTTATTTTATATGGAAAACAATTCACTTCAAATTGCAAACCGAACGAAATTTTCCTAAATATTCTACAAATTCTTCAATATATCATGTGTATCTTAAATAATTGTCAAATGTGTTACTATTGATGGATGACGAAACGAAACTGATCAAAGAAGCACAAGACGGAATGCTGAAGTGGAGCTGCTTGGAGGTGGCACGGTAGGAGAGTGAAATGAGTAAAGGTGAGTGTAGGAATTTAGGGTTTAAGAGTATTTTGGTCTTAAAGACATTTTAGACAGATTAAAAAATTTGAAGGTGTCGAAATAAATGCTTGGAGGTGCAGGAAGAAGCAATCAACGTGTAACTATAACTTGTCCTATTGGCATTCTAATTATTCTTTAATATTCTGTATTGTGATACATATTTCAATATAAATGTTTAAAAAATTTTAAATCACCTTTTTTTTTTTTTAAAATGTGTGAATTTTGGGTTTAGTTCCTACAAAATATTTGTTATTTTATCCCTCCAAATTTTTACATTGTTGTTTTTAGTTCCTAGTAGTAATTTTACCATAAATAATATTTATTTTAAGAATTTTTTTCGGATGACATGGTTTGTGTTACTTGGTATAGTTATAGGACGTCAGTAATTTATTAATATCATAAAATACTACTTAAGACGTGGTAATTTTTAATTTTAGAAAATCAAAGGCAAAGCAAAATTTTATGGGATCAAAATAAAAAGTCACTCATTTTATAGAACTAAAAGTATCTGTAAGCTTATATAATTTAATAATAATGTACTTTTATATTATTGGTCATGTTTAAATTTAATAGTAAATTAAAAATATTTTAAAATTATATTTGATAAATAAAATAATAGTGATATAAATAAATTAAATTAAAAATGTTATTTTTTTTATATTTTTTAATTAGTTAATTATAAGTGAGAAGTCTTATTTATGTTGTTTTGAGTAATTTATCTTATTTAAGCTCATTTTCACATGAAGAACTAAGTTTCTTTAGACAAGTTTCTTATAAAATATTTTTAAGAAATAAAATAAAAAATTGTGAAACAGATTTTTTTATATATTAAAATAGCTCACGAACAAGTTAAAAAAAACAAGAACTTACAAAAATCATATAAAAGCGTTTCTATATACTAACATGCATATAAAATAATTTTAATTTATGAATATTCAAATTATTATTTTTCTAAAGATATTTAAGGTACAAAAGTTTACAATTAATATAAGGAACAATTTGTCATATAAATATTAATAAAGAGTTTAAGATAGATGAAAAATAATTATTTTTACTTAAATTAACTGACATATATTATAAAATTATCTTTAAAAGTTAATTTTTTAATGTTGAACTAGATTTAAAGTTTATTATTATAGAAGAAGAGATATATTAAAGATCTTACATTAATTAAAAATAAAATCAATTCATAATATATAAGTAAGGTGTATATTTCAAGCTGATTTTATAAAATGAAGTTAAGTTTGATATCCATTAAATAAACTTTAAAAATATCTGAGACGAAATAAACCTCAAAAATATAGTTGTTGAAGATTTTAAAATTAAGAAACATCAATCTCACTTTCATGGTGATAACATGTTAAATCAAATATTGAATATTAAGTAGTATTTAACAACTGCAACAAAGTATACACACACTTCAATTAGGTTTGAATATTGTATCCCAAAACCTTTATCAAGCTCTGAAAGATGTCCATAAACGGACTTATGCAATTAAAGATAAGATTCAAGAACGTGGTCCTGCACCTCTTTTATGTGTCTTATTATTTTCTAATTTCAATCGACTTTTATTTCCATGATTATATTCAATCTAATATTTTTGTGTCATTAATAAAATTTCATTATTTAAATGTTTAATTTTACTATTTAAAATTTAACCTTAATAAAATAAATCCAAGTACATTTTAATAAATGATTAAATTAATCAGTTAATTCTTTTTTTTTTCACTCACATTAAGCACATCAACTATAATTTTTCATTATTTTCAATTACTTTACATTTAAACAATATCACTTCTACTCTTTTCCATTTTTTCTAACACCACCCGAATCCAAATAAATCCTAAATCCTTAGTCATTAATACTATTAACACACATTTTAGCATTTTTATTTTTCTTTGATATTGAAGTATCAAATAAAATCAGATGCAAATGTATAAATTTTGTTCTTAAAAAGTATGTTGATAAATTAAAAGAGAGGAATATATATCATTAAACAGTATGAGCGAAAATATAGTTATTTTCAACAAATGTTCCAACACTCAGACCTGACCAACTTCATATATTAGAACAATATCCATGTTAAAACTCTGCTCTAATTGAAGAAACATTTTCTTCAACCATTACCAATTTACCTTTTCGAAATATATTTAACAAATCTTTATATCTTTTTTATATATCTAATAAATACAGGTTAATTAGATCCATGCATTTTTAACTACATTAATTCACTAGTTGAATGTGTAATCGACATGAACTAATTTTGAAAACATTGGACCGTGTCCTTAAACGTTGAATCTTGTCTCGTCTTCATGATCCATTTCAACTGAATCGAAGGAGTTTTATGACATATGCTAATTGTTGACATGATTTGTTGGAGTGATACATCAAGGAAATTCAACACCAAAGAAACTACAGTATTACATAGAAAGATATTAAGATAATGAGTTTTTTTCTCAGATATTTTTATGTGAGACTCAGACTCATTATTGAACATATCATGATTGCGTTAGGTTAAAAGTGCATGGGTATTCTTCATTGTATGACTCGATTACGTGCACTTTCTGGTTTTTCAGATTACCACTTACGTTTGATTCGAAACCCAAATGAATCTCTATCAGTTTTGTCGTTTTGTTTTGGGTCTGTTTCACTGCCAAAATCGTCGCTCTCACTCTCGGGATCTGAAATGGGTTTGAATTGGTTAAATAATTGACATGGACATAAAAAATTCGGATTGGCACACTTAGAACACGTTAGCCTACATAAATGCATGTAGTTATGCTTTACAAGGCATGTCCACTTTCTTCTCTGATTGTTATTCTTAACTGTCTTTTACAGCACACATTCAATTATTAGATCCAAGCTAACATGGGGCTAGGTTCTTGTATGTGTGTCTTCACTGCACTGCATGAGATTGCATGAAATCGCAACTGCACAAACTTCAGTTTATATACGTGTGTGTCTCAGTGTCCTCACTCCTCACCTGTTGCTTAAATTCAAGCCTATTGTGAATTGTTTCTAAGGAAAAGGTTACCATATAAATTAAATATAGCCACCAACCATGTGGTAGCAGTGTTGAGAGGTACTGATACCAGTTGAATACACAGTTTCAAATGCACAAAAGTCAAGTACGGTATATAAAGGTTTCTCACAAGTTGGTGACACCATTAAAGGATCAAACCTGCACTAGGTAAAACTTTGATCCAGGAGGAAATTATTATAATAGGGATACTATAGTCAGTGATTATAAAAATGAAAAAGAGACTGCGTTAAGGAGTCCTATTAAATGTATGTAATACCTTCAAAACTAAATATAAAGTGACTTTTGTATTTATAGTAATGTAATGATAATTATTTTCCTTTTTTATTAGAATTCTGTACTTTAACTTCTTTAAGTACTAATTTGCATGATCCTTACTGTACTACAGATCCTAATTGTCTCTCTTCTTTGAACCCAATTGGTTAGTTGTATTAATCTAAATTCTAATCATACGCCATAAATTTGAGGAATTAATTTTTGTCTCAGAAGTAAGATTCCATTGTAGCTTTCAACGTGCACCATATATAACTAGGAGAATACTCGAGACCTTAGAAAAACTATTAGGCCTCTAGCTTTTTTCTTCTTCTTCCCCTACAACTACAAACTCATTCAGCGCGTTATTGCTCTGAGTTGTATACTTACAAGTGAACCAAAATCATTGGAATATTAGTGTCAGCTCATATACCTAAAATAAAACAAGGTGCCGTGTCTAATGTAGATTCAACTTTTTTGTCTCAGAGGAGAACAAAATCAAGTATAATATTATCACCTTTTTGGCCTTGTCTAAAAGTGGGTTTGAGAAACATGATCAAAGAAGGTCTTCCTTTGGTATAGCTACCTCAATGCGTAAAAAAATGATTTGTTGGGATTTTACTGAATAAGGAAGTGGATATAACACTTTTCTTCTGGACCAGGGTCCTTCGCTATTGGACTGCAAGTCCAGCTTCGCGTTATTTTTCGGAGAAAAACATTAAAACTCAGAAAGAGAATACCTCATTGAACATGATAAACCGAATTATGTTCGTAATTGTCAGTCATCAGATAAAAGTTATTGAATAATCTCACCAAAAAAGCGACCAAAAACATAAAACAAATCATAGAGTTCATCTTTTGGATCAAACTATCTAAATGCACATGCAGCTCAAGAGCAGGTAATTCAAAATTTCAAATCAGTCCTAATAATGTTGTAATATTAACAAACTGAAATTGAATCAAACCGTGCAGAAAACAGTGTTTGATTGACTGGACAACCGTCCTAGGTGTTAATTACTTAATAATAGTGTGAGAAATACAGAAATCAAAGTAAAATTAAAATTTTACAAAATCAATGACAATGCCTATAATAGTGTTCTTAATTTTCTTTCTCGCGAGATCTTTTCGGGTAAGATGAGCTGAAAGACCACCAACTCTGACCCACTTCAGGTGGTTACAATCATTATCTTCTTCTGTAGGAAAACAAATTTAGGAAAATATAATGGTTATGTCAGTGCAAACCTTTTTCCACTGTCATTCAGCGCTTTAAGGCAAAAGTTTCGGATGTAGGCACCTATCCTAGGAATAATGCACCTCATCTCTCAAGATGCATCAACAAATACGTATCTATCTAATGGTAAAAAGCACAGACTGTATTTTTGTTACTATATTCAATCTTGATTTTAACCTTTTCTAGTTGTGGCTCCACTCGATGAAATATTGTTGTAGGCTATTTCTACGCAGTAGCTATAGACTCGAATCATTATTAGCACTTTTTTCCGATTGTCTTGTCACTTTTTCGAGTTCAACAGAACTGCTGCTCGTGCCTTTGTACCTAAACCACCTTGAGCATAACACAAAGTAACCTAAATTAATAATTTCTAGAGCAGCAATGAGGAAATAGAACTTATCCAATCTACCCTTGTTAAGATCCTCCGGTAACCAATTCCCAGTTTCAGATTGGGCAGTGACTTGGTGGATAACCGAAATAAGCAGACTACTCAAATAACTCGACCCTGCATGTCCACAGTAGTAAAGAGAACCTGCAATGCTTCTCATGTTCTCAGGAAATTGTTTGTAGTAAAACTCAACTTGTGCAACAGTCATGAATGCTTCAGCCAATCCAGCTAACATCAGCTGAGGAATCAGCCACAGACCTGACATTGATGAGATTGCACCTTTTCTCATTGTTACTCCCAGAGGATTAATCAAAGCCAGGGTTCTACGGTGCTGTTCAACCCTAGCAGATACTAGCATGCTGAGTATAGAGAAAAATATTCCAATACCCATTCTCTGAAGGAGTGTGATGCCGCCCTCTTTTCCAGTGAGCTTTTGGAGTAAAGGCACAACTTTTCGGTCATAGATGGGTAACCAAATTGCCACACTAATCATCAAAAAGACGTAGTAGGATGCTCCTGGGATCAAGAACTCGCTTTGCCCAATACGCCTGTCAGATAGAAGGGCTTGGAACACTAAAATGGTGTGCTGTTGGACGATTACAACAAAGTACACAATGCCTGAAACCCATATGGGTAACACTCTCAACAAGCATTTAACCTCTTCCACTTGCTGCATACTGCAAAGATTCCAGGGATCAGTAGCAGATCCATTGGGGTTTATTTGATCTTGGGGAGTCATGATTGCCGCTTTGTCAAGGAACCTGTTAACATAAGCCATCTGGTAAACACTTCCTAATAATCTATCATAAGTAACGACAAATGCTAACTGATTGATGTTGTTTACCTGAATTGATATGTATAGGGAAGTTTAGAATTGACTGACTTGGGAGCCACATAGTTGAAGAGTGAAGGATATAGATATTCGGGGAGCTTCAGCCTCCTTTTCTTTGTTGCAACCACTATAACTTGCACTATACTAGTTATAGGGCTACCACTTGGTTTAACTTTCACATACAGTTTGGAACCCATGAAGAAGATTATAGAAGATACAAACATCAAAGCAGCAGGAATTCCCAGACCCACTGCCCAACTTACATTCGACTGTATATAGACAATAATTGTTAAGGATATCATCTGAGCAACAGTGAAAGTGAAAAAGTACCAATTGAAGAAGCTAGTGATCCCCTTTTTCCCAGAATCCGTGTTAGGATTAAACTGATCAGCACCAAATGCTAAGTTACATGGTCGAATCCCTGCAGCTCCTATCATCAATAAACCTAAAGCAGTCTTTAGAAATGTCATTTGGCCCTCTGTTGGCCCTTGGCATGTGGGGGAGTCTTCACAGTGAGGTGGATGCAGCCTCTCAACTGCCGCTGTCAGTTGGATTGCAAACAAACCCTGTATGAAGCAGGGAAACCAAGATATCAGATACAAAAATTTAACAAGCCAATCAGATAAACCAAGCATCTTTCTTTCTAAGCATTTTAAAATAGAATTACTTCTGTTTGAGATGATCTTAAATCATATTTTCTACTTATCAGTGTCGTTGGCTTTTACAAATTCAGATATCCCTAACTGTGTTGTGTTTATCCATAAACAAAAGGCACCAAGCAGCAGCAATTTACCACAAAGGAAGCCCCTGTGCAGAATGCCAATATCTTGTAGCGACCGAAAAAGGCATCAGACAGAAAAGCTCCTATTAATGTAGCAAAGTTGGTGCTGCCATTGAAGATGTTGATAATATTTGTAGCCGTGATGTTTTCCAAGTTGAACACTGTAGTAAGATACACCAAGAGATTGGATAAAGTGCCAATGGCTCCTAGCTTCTCAAAAATCTCATTTCCTGCCAATTACACAAAGAATCAATGAAGGTCTAAGGAGAAAAACCAACAAGAGAAAACAATGCATATAAAATCACAAAACCCTCCTCACCTATAATGAAGGGCATGACCTTCCACCCTCTGTAGTTAACCTTAGGGTCATCATCTGTTCCACTATTATCGCTCTTCAGTAAACTTTCCTGGTCATCATCAAAACTCTCTCTCTTTGCCATTCTTTCTCCAATTGTGTTCATAATTATAAGCTTTAAGCGCTACCTTGAAGAAGGAAAGGAGGGCAAGAACGACCAATGAGAGAGATCATGAGATAGGGGGAATTTCAAAACCACACCAAGTACTATCATCTCACCTACCTACTAACAAATTTACTCAAGCTGATTTAAAGATCTAGTTTCCACTCTCAGGTTTTTGCCCTAAATTTTAATTTTATTTACCTTTCCCCAATTTCTTTTATAAATTACCCATTTTTGTGTGGTTTGGTTGAAGCAAGTAGATCTTCCTTGGTGACCAACATCTTTTAAGAGAAAAAAGCAAACCCAAGCAAGAAGAACACAATACAAAATCTCAGAAGTTTGTTGCAGGTAAAAATTTTCAGTCACACATACACCGTACAAAATGCTACCAAATTCATCCAAAATGCTACCTTCATAATTCTGTCTTAATTTTAAGTCTGTGGCAAATTTTCCATAAAGCACAAAACTTGCTGCAATCTAATCAAACCCAGAAAAAAAAATATAAATTTAATCACCAAGAAGTCAACTCAGTACATCATAAGATGATATCTCGAATTAAAGGCATAAGCAAACGAATGCTGAGGAATGAAGCAACATAAAAATTGAGAGAGGAACCGAAAAGCAATGAAAATGGGTGATGGCAGTACCTTAAACGAGAGATTTTAATTGGTCACCTGCAAAACGAAAATCATGGACGGAGCGTTCAAACTCAACTCAAAGACTTGTTGTCAGAGAAAGAGAGAGAGACCTCGTACTCGGTGTATCTTAGCTTAAGAGTTTAATTTTAGATTTTGTGTTTTAGTTTAAATATATTTTTATTTTCTGAGATATAATTTTGGTTTTGTTTTTCAAGTTGACCTTAAAAATACTTTTAGTCAATAGTGAACGTTTATTTTTATTAAAAAATTAGGTTCATCTTAAAACTGTTTGAAGTTTTATCTTTTATTTCTATAATTAGTAACACTCTATGTAAAAACACTGAAGGAAAGGTTGTCCTAAAAAAGAATAAATAAAAATATTGTATATCATCTTCAACAGTTTGCCTGAATATAAATACTATATTTTAAACATTTATAATTTATATATTAGCAAAAGACATTTATATAATTATTGGAAGACATTTAGATTTATACATTAGCAAAAAAAGGTTGAATATTTATTTCAAATAATATTTAGCTTTGACATACAACATCAACATTTAATATCTTTAAAAAGAATTTTATGTCTCTTATTAATTTTAAGGTAAATAATAATAATAATAATAATAATAATAATAATAATGTTATCATATTTGAATTTTTAAAAAATTGAATAAATAAATAATAAAAAGTGTATAAATATATAATATATATTTACTTTTTATTTCATTTAAAATGTAATATTTTTTTCCAAGTTCTCTCTAAGGTTAATTTTGACTATAGTTACTATGTCAGATCATACACTTTTATATGGTTTAAAAAATTTTAGAATCAACGTAGATCTAGGTAGCAAGAAAGTTCAAATTTTTATCAGTAAAAAATCATCAGAATATGTCTTACTTATTATGTTAATTGTAAGCAAACTATCATATAATATGCAAAAAAAAACTATGTAAAATTGATTTTTTTATACAACTTTATATGATAGTGATGGAAATAATAATCATTAAAAGTAACTTTCTATAACAGCTATTGATGTAATCCAAATGACACTTTTTATGAGTTTTTAAAATAATCAACATATGTAATGACTAATAACATATCATTGAAAATATTTTTTTTAAAATGTTAATTGTTTTTGTGGCAATAGCCGTCTTAATAATATCATCATCTACGTATAACGTACAAATGAAATTATCACCAAACACATTCATTCATAATTAAATGAAATTAGGATATTTATATAATTAATAATATTCACAATTTTACTAAAAATTAAGAATTGAATAAACAGATCTTAAGAATATTATATTGTAATTGAGAATTCCTAAATGATAAACTAATGAAAAAGTTTATCCAAATAATGAATAAGTCTTGGTCCTTAAAAAGTTTACGGTAGAACTTTATCCAAATAAATCCTAAATAATAAAATAGTGGAAAGAAAAAAAAGTTAAATCAAAACAATTCGAAATTGCACTTACTTATCTTAAAACAAATCCTTTGAAAATATGAGGTAATTTTCTAACGGTTAGAAGTAAATATAAGAATTCAATAGTCAATAGTCTAAAAAACAAACAAACTCTCAGTTCAATATTTATATTAAAGTAAATACTTAATTCAATTGTATAAGTAATTATATTTAATCTAGATTATGAGACGAATTAGTATAAAAAATATTTTATGTAAATATCTTTTATTTTTTAATTGTTTTATATTGCATGATATTTACTTATTACTAATCTAAGAAAGAAAGTTTTAGAAAAATACAAATTTGTCAAACTTAAAGTTTTATCTAAAATTTCTCATCAAACATTATCTCCTAAGAAAACTATTTGATAATTTATTAATCAAGTATAAACTTGATCTAGTTGAATTCATCTGATAAAACATTGTGATTTTTTTTAATTTTTCTAAAACATAATTTAATTTTCCCTCTTATGTTTTAACTTTTTTTTTTCCACAAGAGTGTATTTATATTATTATTTTTTAATTTTAAAATTTATGTTTATAAGATAAGATATGAACTTTATATTCAACTTCAATCAAGTTAGGCACAACTTTTTTTTTTTTTTTTTGTGTTTGTGTGAAACTCATCCCACCAACTAATACACAAAAGGAGACAATAAGATTTTATTAAACTTTTTTACATGTTTAATTTCACCTACAAAACTTATCGATCATGCTTACAAATATATAAAAGTTATCGTATATGGTTGTTTTCTTATCAATTTGGGAAAGTAAATAATTTCATGTATAATCAACACAAAACCAAACATGTTACATATAAACTAAAATTAACTTGTACATAATTTAAAATTATCATTTAAAAAAGTTAATATAAGAAACTTCTACAAGCTTACTCATAAAGCTAATTTTGATTTATAAGAAACTAAATTCATTTGTTTCTTTTATTTTTCATCTGGAAGTGATTATTATTTTTTTCAACAGGAATATCAATTTCACTTCATGAATAAAGAAATAAAAAGTTAAGAAACCAGTAACATTAGACTTTTCAAATTCCCAAAAAGATTCAACAAGACAAAACTAGTACAATTAACTCATGCAAAAGTTCTTTTTTTTAAAAAAAAAAAAAAAAAAAAAAACTCATAAGAGAGTGAATTGCTTGCCATCATAACACCACCATGCACATGATAAAAAGCTTTGCAGTCAAGACACACCTTTTGGAGTATTTTCTCCTCTCTAACAACAGTGTTCAACATTCTCTTTTCCAATGTTTCTACGGTAATATTCTCTCGTAAAAGTAGTTCACGATTTAAATTTTAGGGTTTACGATCTAATAGTATCTATCACTTTGTAAAAATTGTATCAAAAAATTATATATTTTTTATTTGGAAAAATAAATATTACTTAATTATTTTAAAATAAAGACAAATTATTAAATTATTTATTTTAAAATTAATTGAAATTATTAAATTAAATTTTTATTAAAAAATTCAAAATGACACTGAGAAAGTTAGTAAATGATGTATCTTCTTTATATGAATATATACATATAATATAATTATCTTTTTACAGTTTAAAGTTTAGCATTTACAATTTGGTAGTGTGTATATATCACTTTATAAAAATAGTATTAAAAAATTACGTGTTTGTTATTTTCAAAAAGGAAGTTATTTAATTATTGTGAAATAAAGATAAATTATTAAATTATTTGTTCTAAATTAAAGAGAAATTATTAAATTATTTATTTTATTAAAAGAATTCAAAGATGACGTTAAGAAAAGTTATCAAATGATGTATTCTCTCTATATTCATATAGATATAATTTTATTATTTTTCACGATTTATGATTGACGGTTGAGTAGTTTGTATATCACTTTAGAAATATAGTATTAAAAAATTATATACTTATTATTTAGAAAAGAGAATTTATTTAATTATTCTGAAATAAAAAAAAGTTATTAAATTATTAATTATCTTAGATAAAAACTAAAAGATAGCACAAGAGAAAGTGAGAAAATAATGTATCCTCTTTATAATTCTATTACTTTTCAAAGGGTAAGGTGCAGAGTTTACAATTTAAATATTAAAAACATTTAAGCCTTTTAAATGTTCAAAAAATATCAATTTTTTAACAGTGGATTTAAGAGATTAAAATTATAATTTTAAAGTTTGAGACAAAATATTTTTTAAATTGAATTCAGTTCCATACCTACCCAATCATTATTTGGTTGCTGAAAGAAAGCTACTTCGAACCTACTAAGAAGGTTTACAATAAAACTATTTCCAAATGCAAACCTAAAATATAGCCAAAAAGAAAACCTACCTTATTCTGTTGCCAAAGAAACATTATCAACTGTGAGCTGAACCATTTTTTCACTAGAGATTGCAGGAATTTTGTAAGAGAAAATCATCCTCAAATCAAATAAAGATCACTAGGGATGATTGATGAAGTTTTTTTCTTCTATGTGCAGAAACTACACAATCAAGATGAAACTATTAGACAGTGTTAGCAGTTCTTTCAGACGGTTTGGATACTTGATCTAGCTCAAGGTCACTACTGCTGCTACTACCAGCCCCTCTGTACTTATACCACTTGGCACACAGTATAAAGTAACCAAGATTGAACACTTCCATAGCTGTTATAACGTAGTAAAAATAATCCAATCTGCCCTTGTTCAGATCCTGAGGTAACCAATTCCCGGTTGCAGAATTGGCTGTCACCTTATGGATGATAGAAATCAGCAAACTACTCAAATAACTCGATCCTGCAAGACCACAGAAAAAAAGAGACGCTGCAATGCTTTTCATGTTCTCAGGAAACTGTTTGTAGAAAAACTCAACTTGTCCCACAAGGGTGAATGCCTCAGACAGTCCTGCCAGTGCAAGCTGAGGAATAAACCACATTGCTGACATTGAAGAGATGTCACCTTTTCTTGGATCTGTTCCTATAGGACTGGTCAAAGCCATAGTCCTTCTCCTCTCTTCCATCACACCAGCCACCATTGCGCATAGTACAGAGAGAAACATTCCAATGCCCATCCTTTGAAGAACAGTGATGCCACCTTCTTTTTTGGTGACCCTTTGGAGAGAAGGCACGACAATTCGGTCGTAGATGGGTAACCATATGGTGAGACTCAGCATCTGGAAGATGGTGTAGGAAGCTGCTGGGATCCTGAAGTTGCTGCTGAGAACGCGTCTATCAGCTTGAAGGGTCTGGAAGACCAACATTGTGTTCTGCTGGACAATGGCGACGAAGAAGAAAATTCCTGCAACCCAAATGGGGATCACTCTCACTAAGCATTTCAACTCTTCCACTTGTTGCATGCTGCAAAGATTCCAAGGATCAGATGCAGACCCGTCAGGGTTTATTTCATCTTCCGGGGTTATAACAGCAGCTTTGTCAAGAAACCTGTTATATGAACATTCAACATCTTAGAACGAATCACTTTTAGGAATTCATTAATACAGCACAAAATTTAATGAATCAGTCAGCTCTTGTAATAGTATTTACATGTGTAAGTTTTTCTATACACAAAACTCGTTGTTTTATTATTTTTTAATAATGATACAAAAATATTTATTTTATTAGTCTTAGCATTGAAGTTATTTTTGTATAAAATTTTTAGATCAATATGCTGCTGGATAATCTCAAGGTAAAACTTATGAAGTCTCAGTCAACTCAGATAAAGAAATAATACCATCTTGAATTTAAAATCTTAAAATATTAAGTTTATGGGTCTTCTTTTTTATATATTGTTCAACTTTTTTATTCCTACTCAATATAAGACTTAGACTATCTAACACATGTCATATTATAAAAATTATAAATTTAATATAAACAATTCACTTATGATTGTTTTAGGAATTTTAGTAAAAAAACAATTGTTTTTTCATCCTAAAAATATGGTAACGAAGTTTTGTTATTTTATTTTATTTTATTTCTACTTCACATACATATATAAAAGAAATAGCAAATCATCCTATGATTTTATTTGTTTATGTTATATTACACTATTTTTTACCTCCAAAATTCCTTAAAATCTATAATGTCATGCACCTAAAATGTATGTTTAATATATCTTCCTGTATAAAACTTCATATATAGCTATTTTGAACTAAGTTGTGAGTGTGTCACTTTTGGAAATTTTCTTTTAGAAACTAAAAAGCATGTTTTTTGTCTTTTAACTTAATTACAATTTATATCTCGCATTATGACTTTATGTTACGAGAAATAGTTACTTCTCTCATAAGGTATTGAAAGAAATAGTTATCTCATGAAACATTGAATTTTTTTTAAGGATAAAAAAGACGTAAGTGTAAGTATAATATTGGATAAACAAAATGAGTGTTAATATTTAGTGAAAGTAAGATGTAATTGATAAAAGAAAAGTAATAAATATTAAGAGAAATAATAGATAGACAAAAATGGTTTTTGATATGAAAGTCCAACCCTTTGAAAGATACTGGAAGTACTGACAAAGAAAAGTTCTGGCAACATACTTTCTAAAACACTCTTTTAAATATTTAAATATATTGAAAATGACAATTTGGGACTCACTTTTTTATTGACCAGTTTTCCCTGTAATTGTGTTGTTCTGGCGTTATTTTATTATAAATTTTTTGTATGAGTTGTTTTTAATATTTTATAGATAAATGAACCTGTATAAAAAGTGAAGGTTTTCAACATTAATAATAACTAGTGTAGAAAGTTGTTTTTTAAAGCCTAATTGATATAAAATATGATGCTTCTTTTTAAAGAAATGATGTTGTTGAAAATTTTCACAACTTAGAGAATCATGAAGAAAAAGCTTGGTATTCAAATATGTAAAAATAATAAACCCTAAAAATAATCATAACAATTAGACTTCCCAAATATTTAAGAAAATATACAAAAATGATTTAGATTTTAAAACCTAAAGTATGAAAAATCAAAGATTTAAGAGAATATAAGAAGTTGAGAATCGAATGTACATGTAAGATTCAAGGATATCTGATGAGACTATAAGATTTGAATGATGTAAAATGAAGGAGAGGAATAGTGATGTGGGGAAGAAAGAGACAATGGCACATGTAGAGGAGGAGGTAATGTTTGAGGAGAACCAAAGATGCAACACTCAATGGTACTTGCACGACAAAAGTTAGTGATAGTGGCAACACTGAGAGGAGATAACTTAGAGAGAATAAATTTGAAATGGAAGAAATTAGAATAGTTTGCAACATAAAGGGAATAAGTCATAGGCAATAAGTCATAGGAAAGACACAAGTTCACACTACATTGATTCTAAAGTGAAAAAACATATTATATATTTTCTAGATTAACTATGAAGACAACAATTATGTGTTTTGTACAAAACATTCTGAATATCAATTATGACATAACTAATGTTAAAAATAAATATTATTTTATTTTTTAGATTTTTTTATAGTTATAAAAGACATAAGTTACAAATCATGATCCAACCTACATAAAAGAGTTAACATTATCTCTAAATTTGTAAATCTCTCTTTTTTTAGTATATTATTGTTTATGTGATTCATCTATATTAGATGCGACACTCTCAACTCCAAATTTGAGTTATTTGTATAATCCTTATACAACCAATGTAATAATTATACTTTTTAAATTGATTGTATATATAATTAGTATTAAAAATTATGTCGATATTTCTAACTTTATTAATGTATCTAATCTTACATCAATTTATCATAAATGTGATATTAGCAACGTAAATTTATGATCGCAGTGAATTAAAAAAATATGTTGCATACTAAACAAATGATTGATTATGTATTTATTAAGATATATGTTGCTGATCTTTAGCTAAATTGGAAAGCTCATTAAATGTATATTTGGTTTAAATTTTGGACTTATTTTTCTGTAAATTTCAATACAAAATTATGCATTTTTAATGCATGAACCGAGAAGAAAGATTTGTTGATTTTCGAGTGAACATAGTTTTAAAAGTCTTCCAACTTTAATATAAATTAAAAGAAAAGCTTGCCTTCAAAAAGTTTCACCATGAAGCATAGTGAAAAAGCTTATCATAAGGCCATAGTGAAAACTTATGATAAGCCATTGCAAAGACCCTCTAAATACATGATGGTTACCTGAACTGAGAAGTGTGAGGAAGCTTGGAGTTAATAGACTTGGGAGAAATATAGTTAAAGAGGGAAACCAATGGCTGCTCTGATAGATTGAGTCTTCTTTTCTTTGCAGCCACAATAATAGCTTGAACAATACTTGTTAGTGGAGCTGGACCACTTGTTTTAACTTTGACATAATAATTGCTTCCCATGTAGTAGAGTATGCAAGCCAAGAGCATCAAAGCAGCAGGAATTCCCAGACCCAGAGCCCAACTCACGTTTGTTTGTACATACACAATCAGTGATAAAGATACCATCTGAGCAAATGTGTAGGTAAAGAAGTACCAATTGAAGAAGCTATTTATTCCCTTTTTTCCTGACTCAGTGTTGGGGTTGAACTGATCAACTCCAAATGCCAAGTTACAAGGTCTGATCCCTGCAGCTCCCACAATCAGAAGCCCAAATCCACACAGCAGAAATGCCATTTGCCCTGTGCTCGGCCCTGTGCATGTGCTGCTCTCTCTTCCACATGGAGCTGGATGCATTTCCTTAATCCATGCTGTTAGTTGAATAACAAGTAAGCCCTGTTCAATAACCAATCAGATTCATCACTCAACTCAAGCTAAAAAAATACTCAAAATAATTTAAGTATTGAAGATGGAGATTGAGACCAGAAAGGAAGCAACTGTGCAGAATCCGAGAGTCTTGTAGCGGCCAAAATACGTGTCACAGAGAAAAGCCCCAATCAAGGTGGATAAACTGGCACTGCCATTGAAGATGTTGATAATATTTGTGGCTGTGATACTGTCCAAGTTGAAAACAGTATTGAGATAGACTAAGAGATTGGCTAAGGTACCAATGGCTCCTAGCTTCTCAAAAGTTTCATTCCCTGCATCACGTGGAAGTCAGAAAGAGTAACAGGGGATTACGTAAAAAGCATTTCCAAATTTTGAGATACTCACCAATGATAAAGGGCATGACTTTCCACCCTCTGTAGTTAATCTTTGGCTCCTCATTTGCCTCATTTTTCTCCATGGTTTCTGGGCCTGATTCTCTTTTCCCAACATGGTTCATGATTCAAGTAGAGAGAGAGGAAACGAAAAATTGTTAAGATTTTCTGAAGACCTCTGTAATATTCATCAACCTTGTTCTGCTTTTCACCCTCTGTGTATTATGAATTTATAGTGTCAGCCTATTTCCTTGTTCATGGACTTATACTCTACAAAACAAGTGGATGGAAAAAACGTCACATTTTGGTGTAGATAATTCACGCACAAAAATGCCGACAACAACAAACTTTTTTCAACATTTTTTTTTCTTTATTAACAAATATAAAACTATATAAATTTCACGTATAATTTAATACTAAGAATTAACTTTTTCTCTTAAATATTATTTAAAGTAAGGAAATTATATAAATTAGACTGAGTAATTCTCCAATGGTCTGTTTGATAGATCGAATGTAAATAAAAAGTGAGAATGTAAAAAAGATAAAAAAAATTGTAGTTGAAAGGTTTGGATTAAAGATAAAAAAGAACACGAAAGCACTGGTCTTTTGGACACGTGCACTTTTTGTTAAATCTTGGTAGATTCAGAATCAGCTTATATTCCTTGAAAGAAATGAGAAGAACTTTTGCACATTCTCTCTTTTTCCTATCCTTCTCTTGAAGGAAACAAGTCTTGAGTACCAAAAGTGTCTACGGAATCACCCCATAAATGCTTTAAAAGAAATTACTCCTTAAATATTAAACTCTGAATATTTGATACTTAACTGCTATATTTATATAATTTGATTAATCTAGGAAATATGCAAGACAGAAAATACTCCACAACTCAGACTTGAAGGCCATTTCTGGAGTTATTCCCACTGGATCATGATTGTAGGTTATTGGACAATCATTCAATTAACTTGTGTGGACGAATTCCTTATCCCACTCATTTGATTGGGTAACAATAATTGTTCCAAATCCCATTTACTATTCAAATCTTATCCCATTCCAAATTGCTCTCTCTTTACATTTTAGTCAAACTACATGTCTTAATTTCCCATTTCAAAATAGACTATTATCATTGTTTTATATTTTATTTCCAAAAATTAAGATTTGAAAAAAAAAATATACAATCATCTATAATCAATTATGGATGATTTTAATTAATTATGTATTGTTTTTAAGTTTAGAAGTAGACATATTTGTACTCTTCTTTCATTTTATTTTCACTATCTCTTGTCTAAAAAGTCAATAAATATAGGTCTCACTCGTTATGTTTTTTTCTCTCTTCATTTTTCTACATTAAACCATCACATTTTAATTCTTTTTTTATAAGAGATCCCATCAATTAAATATATAATTACATTATACACACCTCACTCTATAAGTTAATGAGTAAAATTAAATTAAATTTTAAGATTTTCTTTCATCTCATTCAAACTCATTCCATTAATCCGACATGTATGTATATATAGGACTTTGTTGAAATAAAGAATTATCATATTCGTACTGGAGCTAGTCCGAACAACTTTTGGGTAGAGGGATTTGCTTGGTGGTCTTCACAAACACAGTAAATAAGCTTAAGGTTTCTAATCGCTAGGTTAAGATACTTTGAAAATTAGCATCACACGACAGCAACGTCAATTCTAAGTGGGATGTGTTCTGTTCTCTTACGATTGCATGCCTAATTAACCAACAAAAATGTCCTCCTCAATAAGAGTCACACTCACCTCGTTTTCTGACCAGACAATTTACAGAGTTCACATTGGAACCACTTAAAAGGCATCGACCTTTCTTTATCCAATCAAAATTAGGATTTGATTTTACAAATCCATTGTCCCAAAAGCCACTAAATTTAGTCCTCATGGCCTAGTAAATCACAATGTTGACATGGGTTGACTCTAGATGGGGTCGTTCTCCATGTTCCACCATCGAAAAGACTTATAGCATAGTTCAGTTAATGGGTTGCTTTTGAGGAAAAATATGTCTTGTTTTTAATTTATTTTTCACTTTTAATTTGCAAAGTCGCAACTTTATTTTCAATCCGATTCATGTTTTTAAAATTTGTATAGGAAAAGAAAACAAAAAATGCTTCATACAAGAATCTTTGAGACAAGATAATAGTTTTTTGATTAAAAAAATGCGTTTCGAAGTACTCGCCACACTTTTGATTAAATTATGGCACGTGAGTCAAAACGCGGTGATGAAAAGAAAGAAGGATTTGCCAAAAAAACAAAGAAAGTTTGGCTAAACACTCTAGTAATCGGAACGAGCTTTGTTTGGACGCATTTCAAGAAGAGAGAAGGTTGCATAAGGAAGTTCAAGAAAATATCACTGCGCTATGTTCAGAGAGTTTGTCGTCATTCCCCTTCATATTTCCGAAACTATCCTTAATTTATTAGTTTTACCCAGCTTATTAATTTATTTAAATCTTTAACTTTATATTCTATAGTATCTGAAAAGTGTTCCAAAATTATTTTTTTTTTTTGTGGTAGGCAATATGGAAAGTTTGTTTGGATATATATGAAACTATGTTCGAATATAGTTCTTGGAATACATATATAATCTATGAATTAATTGAGAAATTCGTGTGAAATTAGAAATTTCACAAATTGGATAAAAATGAGTGAAATAAATTGTATTAAAATTTGAATTTGAAGTTAATATAAAATCTTTTATATGGATTAGTTTATAACTCATCATACCCAAATATTTGTCATCTCTCTTATATTGAATTGAGTGTTGGTATGCGATGATGAAGAAGAGAGTGTTGATTGATGGTATAATTGATTGAATTTTGTATTGGTTTGAGCGTGTAAACGCGTGGTCCACATGAAATGGAGACTTTTGTGCATGTGTGGGGGTGGAGAAGGGGTCATTCAGTGTATGTTGGAATCTTGGTGAGATTGGCCACAATAATTGATCTTTTCTATGTACCAAGAAATCAATTTGTAAACGTCAACCCACGCCTACAAATCAATATCTTATTTCATTTTGTTCAAAGAAGCACCCTTTATGAAGAATATTCTACATCTGTTCACTATTTTAATATATGAATAAGTGATTAATATTTTCAGTAAATTTAAAGATTATACATACCTTCAACCTGTCATTCTGCTAAAAGAATAATAAGTATTTAACGAAGATTTAAAATCCAAAATAGTCAGTTCAATAGAAAAATGTTTTTATCAATATCATTTATGCTTTGATCATACATTTATCAATCGTGTATATCATTACATTACCACTAACTTCCCTTAAATATGTCATATCACTTGTGGCGTTAAAAATATAATTAAAACTACAGGCAAGGGGCTTTTTAGCCATTATAGTGTAATTTTATTTTAAAATTATTAGAATGACAATAAATCAAAAGTTTTACACTAATGCTAAATCATGTCTCTTATCACGAAAGTTACGTTGATTAAACATAATTTCAGTTCGAAACTAGAATTAACCAGAGAAACCGTGTCATGATTTTATTTGGTGTAAAAGTTTTCAATGAAAAAAGTGATTGATATTGAACATAATTTTAATTAACATATACTTGGACAAAGTGGTGAATATAAAAGACGTTTTTTACCAATTTTTTTTTTTTTTTTTTTTTTTTTTTTTTAAAAAAAAATTTTTTTTGTTGAATATTATTTTAATTTAAAAAAAAAATAATTTAAAAATAATAAAAGGGGAAAAAATTTGAATT
>Ga0099824_1001111_pt1 | contig 36528 bp, 16 predicted proteins | sample SiratrowhiteBW_FD_76837 | JGI IMG/M metagenome (GOLD analysis project Ga0099824, IMG submission 76837) | Root nodule microbial communities of legume samples collected from California, USA - Siratro white BW | ecosystem: Host-associated > Plants > Roots > Nodule | place: USA: California... | reverse complement strand
ACGATTCATCTATATCAGTCAAATACCACAACAACAACAAATACAGAATATGAGCTCGAGGAGCACATGTGTTTCAATTCCAAAGATGCAACAGTATTTGCAATCAAACAGTTTCACATTCAGTAAGGGTACAAATTCATGGTAGTCGAATAAAAAACAGATAGATATATTGTTAGATGCATTCACTATAACAACGGTTGTCAATGGCGACTGCGAGCATCTTACTCAAAAATTAGAGATCAATGGAAGATCAAACGAATTGAATCACCTCACACTTGTTTGTCAACTATAATGTCACAAGATCACGTCAACCTCGATTCACACCAAATTGCATCCATCGTGGTGAATTCCGTAAGGACAAATTCCTCAATTCCAGTGAAAAGTTTGATTGCAAAAATTAAAAACTGGTATGATTATAGTGTCACGTACAGAAAAGCCTGGATAGCTAAGCAAAAGGCTCTTGCCATGAAGTTTGGCGATTGGGAAGACTCATATAATTATCATCCCAGATGGTTTCAAGCTTTACAACAAAGTCTTCCAAGAACAGTTGTACATTATGTCACTAGACCGGTTGTTGTTGACGGTCTAGAAGACAACTCCTGTCACGTATTAGAGCGCGTCTTCTGGGCTTTTAAACCTTGTATTAATGGGTTTAGTTATTGCAATCCCATTGTCCAAGTTGATGGAACCTTTTTAACTGCAAATATCATGCAACTTTGTTAACCACAATTAGTCAAGATGGGAATCGCAACATATTTCCATTGGCTTTTGCAATTGTTGAAGGAGAAGCAAAGGAGGCCATGATATGGTTCTTCCAATTATTACATGCATTGGTCACACCCCAACCAAATGCCTGCCTTATAACTGATAGAGGCTCAGCCATACTATCAACATTGGAATCTCCAGAGGTTGGTTGAGAATCACAATCAGTGTTTTGCATCTGCCACATTGCATCAAACTTTAATAAGAAGTTTAAAAACACGGAGCTTAAACAACAACTAATTAACATGGGTCTGTATATGCTTTCACTTCCTTTTTATACATGTATTATCTAAGTTTATTGATTTTTTTAATTTAAGTATCCAATTATATATCAGGTTATGAAATGAAACAACCCACACTTCAAGCCAAGTTATCTGCATTACAAATAGAATTCTGTTAGACAACTTTGTGGATAGATCACATACCATTGGAAAAGTGGACTCAGGCCTATGACGGCGGTAAACGATATGGCCATATGACAACTAATCTGGCTGAATGCATGAATTCTATCTTGAAGGGAGCACGATCCTTATCCATTTGAGCTCTTGTTAAGACAACATTTCAAACAACAAATTCATGGTTTGTCGAGCGAGGTACGAAGGCAGCATCTATGATAGCAGGTGGTCATCAACTTCCTGAAGATATTGCTGCTTCATTGAGGAAAAATCAACAGCAATCTGCCATTTGTCATGTCCAGACATTTAGTCAAGATAATACATAATTTGATGTTCAGGAAATCGCCTCTCACCAGCTTTGACGCTGACCTATGTCCTTTAAGGTAAAATTAACGAGTGGTGGTGTGACTGTGGGGAGTTTCAAGCTCTCCGACTACCTTGTCCTCATGTGATTGCAGTTTGTTCATTTTGTCACTTCAATTTATTGATGTTTGTTGATCCAGTTTATAGTCTCCAGAATATTTACAAGGCCTATGAGATGTCATTTCATCTACTGCAGAATGAGGAATACTGGTCTACTTATAATGGACCAAATTTCATTCCAGATCCTCATATGAGACGTAAAGCATCTGGAAGACCACCAACTGCATGTCCCCATAATGAAATGGATGAACCAATCAACAAACCAAAAAAATGTTCTTATTGTAGGAATGAAGGACACAATAGGACCAATTACCTACATCGGCAATAAGTTATGTTCATTTGTAAAACATATTATGCAATTTAATAATATATTTATAATTTTCATTTACTTAGTCAATATTTGTTACTGGATGACAAGAGTTTAAGATCCATATTTATATATTATTGGTTTTTTATTAAAATTTACAAAGTTAATATTGTCCATATTTATATCTAAATTAGTGTGAGTATTATCCATATTAAAACATATTTTTTATTAAAATTTACAAAGTTAATATTGTCCATATTTATATCTAAATTAGTGTGAGTATTATCCATATTAAGACATATCTTCAATAAAAATAACATTAAATAAAAATTTTATTAATTAAATAAGAAGTATAAATAATTTAAATTGCATTAAACTGTTAAACTAATAATTACATAAAAAAGTTAAATACATTTAAAAAATCTAAATAATAAAAAAAAATTACATTTGATTAACTATAAAAATACATTTGTTTTACTCATAATAATGTTAATGAAAAAAAAAAGTCTCTCAAATACGTGGGTGGATGAAACAATTACATATTATTTTTTAGAGAAAGTTAATATAAATAAGGTAAAATGGAATTTTAAGAGAAGTAGATGGCCGTTAGTTGGTGGAAGTTGAAGTGTTGGTGGCATTAATTGAAGGATTAATGAGAACGTTAACGAAAAACTGATACGAGATATATTTTATGATCAACGTTTTTTAATTCAAAGAAGTGGTCACACGCTTTGACGACTTTAGCTACAAAAATTTCAAAGTAGTCGTGCCACGGTGGCACGACTTTGATAACATTTTCTATAAAGAAGTCATCACACGTGGTACGACTTTAAGTAACAAGTCGCCATCCTACCGTACGACTTTTTTGCCGCAGTGAAATTTGCCATAATGTCGTACGACTTCTTCATTCATCTCGCCACAACGTCATACGACTTACCTAAATCCGTAATAAAAATTTTTTTTGCACCTTTTTCATAATTTAGGAAAAAAATTACACTATTATGGTTAATTTGTCGCCATTTATATTTATATCTGTTTCACATTCACTGCGCCCTCTCAATACTGATCTCTATCTCAGAGAATAACAACTTTACTATTAAATTTCAAACTAACAACTAACAAAATGCAAAACATTTGGTAAGTTGGTAAATAATTGGGTTTCTTAGACATGTCAACGATTTGACTCCTAACCATGTCTATGGAGATGACTTTATTATGACAGAATCCACTTTGATTATCTATACATCCAAAAGAATTAGTGTCAGAAAGTATGTCTATAAGAGAGTTTATTCCTAAGGCTCTTCTTTTATTCCATTAAGAGTAAGAGGTAGTTAGATTAGTTATTCAAAGTCATAGCTTGAATTTTGTTCATCAAAGGTGCCTTGTGGGATGACTTTGTTATGGTTTTGTCCTCAAAATGCGTCTCATAGAGGAGGAGGTTATATATAAGTTATCATGCACTTTGAGTCCTTGCAATAGCAGCTGTAATTTGCAGCAAGTTCGTGTTTTATGCTTCTTGTTTTGAGAAATATCAATGTTCATAAGTTAGCTGGCACTATTGACATGAATGTCTTCGTTTTTTCCAGTACAATATTGTAGAATTTGGTAGAATTTATTTATTATCATTGTTGTCTTTTTTCTTGTTTCCAGTTTCTTGGAGTTCCCTGCCTTCATTGGTGAAATTGGCCTTAGTGGATTCGCATGGTAAGTAAGCACATTTAATGTTTTAATTCTGCTACTCACAACTATGATATTCAACAATCAATTTAAGAGTTTTCAATAGCATAGCAATGTGCTAATTATTATATAGAAGGATTTGCAGATGTTAAATTTGCTTTGCATTTCAGTCTACGGAAATCTTTTGAACTAAGTGGCATTTTCAGTTTTCTACATAGTTAGGAAAATGGTGCAAAGGATTATATTGTAGAACTCTCTTGTGGAATGTATTTTTAAATTAATTGGTCAGTCTTTAGTTCAAGTGAACAATAACATGATATGGTTAGGTCAAGCATTTTTGTCCACAATACACATTTGAGGTTGTGATAGGACTATGGACCTAAATTATTACTAATTACTATAGTTGGCCCAAAGTGGTATAGGAGGGAATAACTTGTGTGAAACATCTACAAATTCATTTGTCTTACTTTAAAAAATGAAAAAAACTAATGTGATGGGATGTGTCTATAAAGGGGAGTTTGCAATGCCAGTGGTGATGTGTTTGCATTCGATCTTCAGCTTGTAGCTTTGGCTAAACCATTTGTTTAGCTAGTAGTATCGCTCTTACAATTCTATTTGAATTGAAGGTGGTGTCATTCCCTTATATGTTGGCTCAGTTCTCATTCGTGTGAGATCTTCTCGGTGTTTACCCACTCGGATTCTCCCAAAAAGTGGTATCAGAGTCGTTGGTTTACGGCTTGGGCAAGTACAGTTTAACCTTGTATCGAAAGTCTTCCTGATGGAGGTTTCAGGCAAGCATGTCTCATTTAAGTGTGTAAATGGCGGTACAAGTGAGGGGTCATGAGTAATGTACTCGGGTTTGAGAATGTTTCCGCTTGAGGGGGAGTGTATCAATGTGGAGGAGGGACTCTCACTTGAGGGGGATATTGTTAGGTATTCAAGTGTGAGTCTAAGTCCCACATTGGGTAAGAATGAGAAAGTTGAGTAACATATAAGAAAGAAGACCCACAAACCTAATGCCTTAAGATTTTGGGTTGAAGGTGGTGTCATTCCCTTATGTGGTTAGTTCGGTTCTCATTCTTGTTTGTCTTCCCTGTGTTTTCCCTCGGATGTTCCTAACAAGTTTCCTGATGGAGGTACAAGTGAGAGGTCATGAGTAATGTACATTGGGTGAGAATGAGAAAGTTGAGCAAACCTAATGCCTTAAGGTTTTGGGTTGAAGGTGGTGTCATTCCCTTATGTGGTTTGACTTAGTTCTCATTCTTGTGAAATCTCCCCAGTGTTTCACCCTCGGATTTTCCCAACATTATACAATTTCCTTCGTTGGATGGGATTTGATTTCTGCCTGTTGATAGAGTTTTATTGAAACCATGCTACCAAGAGTAAATTCTAAGTTATCCTTCGCATTTGAAAACAACACTTTTTTTATTGTGTTTTCTAAGAAAAGCTCCTTACTTGGATTGCTTGTTTATTCTATCAATGTTTTAGTCTGGTGATTTGTTTAATTAATGATACAGGTTCCTAGAATTGATAAAACTATAAACACATTGACGAGGGTGGGGTACAGAATGTGTGTAGTACCAAAGCAAGTTGAGAAGCTTTTGGTAAGTGAAGGTCTAGAAAATATGAAAGTTGTAGGTTGCAAGGATCTAAAAGAGGTTATTGACGTTGTATTTAGTAGAGATAATAATTAAGTCGGTGGTGTTATGTGGATCTTATTTACAATATTTCTAGTGAGTACAGTGTTAATGATCTTTTTTATGTCTTTGCAACCTATGAGTTTCATTTTCTCTATATCAGTTTTCAGAAGTTCTTCAGCTTGCTTGGATCTAGAATGTTTTTAGTATCCAAGCAAGCTAAAAAGATTTCTGGAAATTGATACAGAGAAAATGAAACTCATAAATTATAAGGACTTAAAAGAGGTTATTAGCACTTAGTAGAGATATTATAAATACATAGTCACCCATTGTGACTTAAAGATCTACTGATTTGGTTTTATCCGACCTCTTCAATTTGATCATTTAACATGGATGTTGTGACTTAAAGATCTACTGATTCCGACCTCTTCAATTTAATCATTTAACATGGATGGTATATGTTTGGTGTTACGTTCTTTCCTCCCTCGCTTATATCTTTTGTTTCTAATTTTAATTTCATATTTCTTTGACTCCACGGTGCTTAGACTTCATATTTTATTTTTGAATTATGAGTAAATCATAAACTGTTCATATTTCTTTAGCCATTTTTTTCTTGATTTAGCTCATTTGTTCTACAAAATGATACAAAAATGTTAAAAATTTGAATGGAAAAGTTTTCAAAATATTATAAAAGAAAACGAGTTAAATAATTATAAATAAATAAATTATAAATTACTTTAAACAAAAAAAAGGTTAAAAATAAAATGAAGTAGAAAATATAATGTACAATTCAAACATTTTCTAGGTTTTGACATTTTCCTTGATTTGATTTATTTACTCCAAAAAGATGGTAAAAATATAATGCTAAAACATTTCTTGTGTTTGACACTTTTCTTGTTTAGTTCACTTGCTCCAAAAATATAATGAACATAAAGTTAACTTCCAAGCTCTTGCTGTATTCCTTGACAAAAGTTAATTTGTTAAAGAATATGATACAAAAGGGACCTCAAAAATTAAATAAATTGGAAATGCTTCAAAATAACAAAATTATTAACAAAAACGATAAAGATTATGGGAGTTACAAAATTATGAGTAGATAAATTATAAATTATTTAACCCATTGAATTATGTGAGCTTTTTCTTCAGATTTGGTTATAGCAGGTTGACCCGTAATTATCTCAAGCAGAACAACTCCAAAACTGAAAACATCACTTTTTTCCTTCAACCTGTGTGATCCTGATGAATAGAAATTTACAACTCAATTTATATGAAATGTTGTCTTAAGACTCTTGAATTTTTCCACCAGGGTTTGAGTCAAAATAACAACTTACTCTGGATCAAGATATCCAGGGGTTCCAGCTACCACTGTGGTCATATGGGTGTCACTCTCATCAGGATAGATCTTTCACAACCCAAAATCAGCTACTTTACCCCGCAATTTTTCATTCAGCAAGATGTTTTTACACTTAACATCTCTTGAACAATTGGTACATTGCAGCCATGATGCAAATACTCCAATCCTACAGTTCAAGTTTCAACTTACATTTTTGTTGCATAAAACTCTTACTCTAAAGAAAGAGGGGAGGGGGCAAAAGGATTCTTTCCTTATTTTCCTTCGGCAGCATCCACTGCAATTTGAAGTCGTTGGTTCCAACTAAATATTTTTGCTTTTGCCTACTTTTTTTTTTTGAAGGAATGCATGAATATGAAATCAGGGAAAAAAAAAGCATTGGGTTTTGGTTCAGAATGATATAAAAAAAAATGTTTTCCAGCGCATACACCTGATCTTGGACTCAATTTTTATGCTTCATTTAAATGTTTAATTAAAACTAGTTTATATATAAAATTTTGAAAAATTAATAAATATTAGTCTAATAAATTAACTAAGAAGTTCTGTCAGTTCTGTATGTTCTGGACCTTAGGAGCAGTATACATCTAGTTAAGAAATTACAGTGTTTTGTTAAAAAAATTACTTTTTAATTCATAACCAATATTTCCATGAGGACGTCACTAGTGGTTTCCTTACTATTTTTCAATCACGACTACATTGCATTAGTATCTGTCACATGCATATAATGTTTCAGGCGCACACAGCCAGACACTATATACCAGACACTGACTGCAACTTTTTTTTATATCTTATCGAAACCAATGGCTTTCCTTTCTCCTTTCCAGCCCCTCGTGAAATAACAAAAAGCCAATGTTTGTGGAATAAGGCTACATATATAGCTAGATGTAATTGTTCAACACAAAAGCAAATATGTGTGGTTTTACCATGCCACCATGTGAATGCCCCACAAGCTGTATTGCTCCTCACCTGTGTTTCTTTTATCCAATCGTTTTGCTTAAAGCAATAACTTTTTTATTAATGCCAACCAACTTTCTTACTCTGCTTATAAGATACAGATATTTAAAACAGTTTCTAATCAAAAGGGTGACTTTTTCTTCTTCTTTTGTTTTTTCCTATGAAGATTAATTTTGGAAACTATATTATATAGGGTAAAATAGAGATAAAAAATTGAGCTCTTCCAAAGAAAAACAGTAATTAAGCAGATAGAAAATTGCATTGGATATATATTTTTGTATGGTTTCTTAATTTTATAAGCATGACATCCTCTTCTTATATCTTTCATATATTTGTATTGTAGAACAGGAAAAAGAAATGCATGTTGTTGCCCTAGTCATACCAGCTAAAATTAAAGCCAGAAATGGTGCACGTGAACCTTGCAGAATTTCATTACCATATTCTAGCCGTCACAACTACCAAGCATGGAAATTCACTCGAAAGTAAAACATATACGTGCAAAATAGAAGGCAAAATCTATCACCACGCAATTTATTACTTCAGTTTTCGAAAAGCTACAATAAGCATTGCCTTCTCTCATTAAAGGATCTAGATCTTTCTTGAAAAAATCTAGTAAGTTCACGGACTTTGAAACTGACATTGGCGTTTCTAAGATCCACACATGTTTACAATGCCAGATTGTAGGAACCAACAAGAACACTATAAATAGGACTGTTCCACCTAGCACAGCTGAGGTACATGCATATGAATATCAATTCTTGAACCCTTTTAGCACAATCTATCAGGCGAGTTGAAACAGATCCTTCAGCAAAGTAATTAGCAATATGGCACCCAATGGAGAGTGTTTGCCTTGTTCATTCTCTAGGAACAGCAACAACAACAACAACATGTGCAAACCTCCAAGGCTTTCATCTGATCACATTCAAAGAACAATCTCAGACATCTCGATTGAGCTAACCAAGGAAGGGATTGATTTGCCACTTCCACCTATAACTGAGGTTATGGATGCCAAGTGTGAGTGCTGTGGAATGTGTGAGGAGTTTACTCCTGAGTACATAGAGCGTGTGCGTGAGAAGTTCCTGGGGAAGTGGGTGTGCGGTTTGTGTGGTGAGGCAGTGAAGGAAGAGTTGGAGAAAAACGGTGGGAAGAAGGAAGAGGCATTGAGTTCACACATGAGTGCATGTGTGAGGTTCAACAAATATGGTAGGGCTTTCCCAGTTCTGTTCCAAGCTGAGGCCATGAAGGAGATGCTCAAAAAGAACAAAATGGAAGGAAGAAGGGCCAAGTCCTTCAACCCTAGGGACAAAGGAGGACAAAACAAAGGAGGCATTGCAAGGAGTTCAAGTTGCATTCCAGCTATCACAAGAGAGATGAATGGTCTCACAATGGCCAATTAGTTTCTACTAATAAACCCTTATTACTACTCTAATCATTTACTGCTGATTAATTAGTTCCTATATGTGAAGGGAACATGGTTTTGTATCTCTAGTTATTTACCTGTTCCCATGATTACTTTTCCTACTGACTAGTAACTGCTCCAAGTTTTAGGGAACCCAAGTTGCCTTCTGATATGAGTCCAAGGTTTTTTGGGTACCTTTCACAGCATTCTGGTTTTTGGAAGCTGGTCCATGTGACTTGACTTCTTGTCTGCGTTTTTTTCCAACTGCAAGGGTTGTGCCTTGTTTTTGGTCAGTGGTTTTTCCTGTTTGAATTATTCAATGTAATGTATTCTACTCTTTTTCAATATCATTCTCGAATAAAAGTTACTTGATGCATTAATTTGTAGTGTGATTGATCACTTGTGTTTACAGAAGTTATAATTTGTACTATTTTTTTTCTCGTTTTTGCAAATTTAACGTGATTTCGTGTTCCTGAGGTATGTCCTAAGGCAAACACACACATCACGTATAGCTTTGCCTCCCATTTCAAAAACCTGGCCTAGAGAAATTCTGTGGCTTGGAAATAACGGAGAAAATTGTTAAAAAGTGAAAAAGTTAATAATGATTTTTATAGCTTGAAAAAGAAGATCGAAATATAATAAAGGCATAAACAAATACAATCAAATAAAGATTCATATAATTTATATTATCATCTAATTATAAAACTTATACATAATAATAAATAACTTTTATAATATATATATTTTTTTCAATTCATAAGAATTGAATACATATAGAAATTTTGTCGTAATTCATGCACCTGTTTAACTTACATTCCCTTTAAAATAAATATTATTTTTAAAATTATCCTAATCATAATAATTACTTTTATAAATGGTCTCAAAATAGTATATTAACTCATTTTAAGTAAGATTTCAGTTCTGGATCTTTTTAAGTGTATGACAACTAACAAAGGTTTAATTACTGATTGTGTAATTTTAACGCATTAGCAGCAACCACTTTAGAAGGGGCCCATTGCATTGGTCTAAAATTCTGGTTAGATTCAGGACGAAAGTATTTGGTACACGTATTTTGAATGCAACATTTTTAAAGCAGAAAATTGCACTTCCTAGAATGAATTCTCTGTTTAATGGGATCGATACAGCCAGAGGTACACCTGAAACTTTAGCTGATGTGGTATAACGATATAGAATAAGAAAATGATAAAGGTGAATATAAAATAAACATTATTTGTCCAATATTGCTGTGGACCATGATTAAGGTTGAATAATAAATTGTAGATTAGTAAAAAGAGATTTTTTATGTTGTATATTTATGACTAGTTTTGTCAGGTAAAAGTTTAATTGGATGTGAAAGACGTCCATTTATGTTAGATGTAATGTCTAATCTAAATTTACGTTAAATTATGCACATGTGCACGTAAATTAACGTTAAATAATAGAATTAAAAGGTTTAAAATTTATGTTAGACTTTATTAAATATGACGTAAATTTACATCGATTAGTATATGGTCTTACGTAATTTTAATTTCTTTAATAATTTAATTTATTTTAGTTTAAAATCAAAATCTAAAATATAGAAAAATATCAATGTTTTTATATACAATATAAAGAAAAAATTTCAATAAAAAAATTAATCTAACCTAAAATTTAATTAAACAAGACAACAAAGTTAACTACTATATATATCTATTAAAAAAGGGGTTGTCAATATTATTCTCTTATATATTAGGTGTCATTTTGGTATAAATTAGGTGTCATTTTGGGATAAACTAGAAATATTTGATTGATGTTATTATACAATAGTCATTGAGATAATTTTGGGTTTTAGCAAATGTTGAAATGTATTATTTTTACCTAGGATTAACTAAACCTGTCCAAATGATTATTCTCATCCAATATATAATATAATAGTCATATTCAAATAAATCAACTTATTTATTACATTAAAATGAGACAAGTGACAAAAATTATTTTCATACAACTTTAAAATAAAATAATTATTGTGTTTACTAAACGTTTTTTATTGGAGTTCATGAATTGCAATCACCTTGTTTTATTCCTTTCACTTAAAATATGTGTAGTGGTCATTTTAACTATAGGAAGCTCCTATGTTAGTGGAAACACAATTACATTTGTTCAATAAACTAAAAAATGTTAAATTTTTACATTTGTTCAATAAACTAAAAAATGTTAAATTTATATCCTTATAATAAACTTTTCATTTTGTAGCTAAGTTTTATTTAAAGCAAACAAGATTAGACTACTATGTAATCTTTAAGTATAATTACAATTAACTGTGAATTAGATTTACAGTGAATGACAAACAATTAGTTTTATAATTATAATAATTTAAAAATATACAAATTAGAAAGCTAATACTTTAATATGTCAAGCTAAGTAAATATATTTATGTACATCACTCATCTATGTTTGCAAGTATTATTGGATCTAAATCTTTTATATTTTTAAATTTCTAAATGGATTAACACTCAACAAAATCTATATATCTTTTATTTGTCTTACTCCAAACTTAGTTTGCTCTTATACTTAAGATATGAATTATAAGTTAAATATAATTATTATAACATAAAATAATATACAACATATAACTTATATTCCCATGATATAATATCATTGAAAATGTTTACCATAGAGGTCTCCTAACAACCTTTAACGTAATTGATAAGGAAATATACGAAGGAATAAAAACAAAATTAAAAGTAATAATGTTAATAAGTATACTACGATAAAAATAATATAATGATAATAAAAATGATAATAATGATAAGCAAGTGATAATGAAAATTGTATAAAAAATTTTAGTGAGAGTGACTGTGATTGCTATAACAATCATAATGTACATACGTGATTAGGTTACTACAAGATAAATGAATATAAAAATGATGACAATAATATTAAAAAAGTAAAAGCCATATCTAAAAATGATAACAATAATATTAAAAAATAGTAAAAGTCGTATGTAGAAAAATAAGAGTGATGGGTAAGAATTTTATTAATAACAAATATAATAATTTTAATAGAAATGAACGATGGAAACTGTATTTTTTTTATGATGCAATCTATAATTTTTTTTTCAAACATATCTACAATATATTTTTTATTTAATAAAATATGTTATTATACAATTTTTCTATTAAAAAAATAATTATATATTTTCTATTAAAACTATATATATATATATATATATATATATATATATCCGCAAATAACGTACACATATAGTTTTATAAGGAGTTACGTTACCTACTCTCATCTGGGAAGAGAGATATTATGAAACTACCGAGCTTCAATCTCCACAAATTTATTAGTAATTATTGTTACTAGTTCTCACAAATATTCCATAACCTCATAACTTCCTTGTTTAACTTGGCTGTCTTAATTTAAGTAATTATAACATTAGATATATAAGTTTATTCTACATCTTGTTACACAACGACTGAACCATTGAGTTCCATTTCAACACATTGATGCACCAAACCGAACCATCATCCAACAGCTCGAATTGTATTAAAATTGTTAAAATGAATAGCAGAAACCAAGGATATATTCTTTCAACTAAAGACCATGCCATGAAAACAGTGTCATGCAGCGAATTTCTCGGTTCAAAAGTTCTCCTTGAAACACTTTTTCTTTTCTGCCTATTTAAATTAATGATATGATTTCGTATTAGTTACTTGCGCAAGTTTAATCTTGCATTTTACATATACCGTGAAACATGTTTAACGACCCTTTGATTTTTACTCTTGACTTTGTTTTCCAAAGGAACTCTATAATCAACAAAATGAGGTAGACAAATCAATCTTTTATGACTCATTATTAAAGTAAACTAATCTGACTTCAGGAGGTGAATTTTTTGTTTGCGTATAATGGTCCATTTTAACGTCATTTTCAATCATTTCATTTACATAATTAAGACCCAATGATTGATTCTAATAGCAATTAACTTTGGGTTTAGGGTTTAGCTGTGCCCTTCTTTAACCCTAAAATCTTCGGTAGTATATAATTTTTTTTTCTTTTTGAAAAAACTTGTATCTTAAGCAAAAGAAAAAACAGTAAAACTGACTGTTTTTGATATTATTTTTTAAGAAATTAGCATCGTCATTATGTATTTAAATATTTGATAATTAATTTTTTAGAGAGGGTTTTGAAGAAGCATTGTTAGATTGCACCACAAAATACTAAAAGAGTTGAATTGATGAAACTAATTCCAACATGACGAATAGAAAAATAAATATTTGTGAGATAAATAAATAAAGATATTTATGGTTGAAAAAAGATGGCAGCACACAATCTGAAACGTGAAGAGGTTGTGTAGGACAGAGGGTGTACAATGTGGGACTTTGTATACCTAAAAAGGTTCCACTCCATAGTACTCCTTTCGTCCTCTCCTCTTAAAGCACAACACCTTCCCTCCAATAATGATACCCTCCAAATAATAATAAAATAACCACATAACATAAAGTAACACCAAACATGCATGCACCCATTGGTTACTCTAATTCTAAACTATCAACATATTACCTCCACGTTTTCCTTCTTCCCTCTATTCCTCCCCCACTATATAAACCCATGCCGCTACCCTCTTCTCTCAAACCATTTCTTCTCTTCCTTAACTCCCTCCCTCTCTCTCTCTCTCAAATTATTTGAAACCCTAAACAACAAAAACAAATTTCTCATCATAAACATAGAATGAAACCTATAGAAATGGAAAGCAAGGCACCGATAGTGGCGAAGAAAGTGTGGGACATGGTACGTGTGATGTTCTTCATGATGAGAAAAGGCATATCCAAAGGCAAGCTCATGATGGACCTCAATCTCATGCTAAAGCGCCGCGGCAAGCTCGCCGGAAAAGCCATTGCAAACCTAATGTCCCACCACCACCACAACCACCACCACGGCGCCTCCCACGACTCGCACTTTCAATTCTCCGCCCCGAGGGAGTACGAGTTCAGCTGCAGCAACACGCCCAACGCCTTCTCCTTCCCAGCAATCGGGAAGCGCCACCGCCACTTCTTCGCGTGTGTCCACGCGCCCCCCACGCAGGACGACGACTCCGTCACCGTGAACGCAGTGAAAGCGGTGTTGGAGATGCTGAACAACGACGTTAAGGTTGAGACGACGTCGTCCCCTGCGCTGCCAGGGTTCGGGCGGAGCCCCATGGTGAGGCAACTGCGCGTGACGGACTCGCCGTTCCCTCTGCGAGATTCCGACCAAGACAACGACCACCAGGTGGATAAGGCGGCTGAAGAGTTCATTAAGAGGTTTTACAAGGAGTTGAAGACACAGGATTAATTAATTACTTAATTACTTCAGCTTATCTACCCTGTGTTTATTTTCCTTCTGTTCATAATAAATGCACTATTGTTGTTCATTATCAATTTTTGGATATTTTCATCACACTATGCATGCATGTGTGTTTAATTCCATTACTGCTTCTATACAATAAAACAGAAGATTACAGAGTGTAATTGTTTCGAGCAAACTATCATTTAATTTTTCACTTTCTTTTAACTAAATCATTTTTTAATTCTGTTAAAATTAGCCTTTTTTTCTCTTTTAATTTCTTACTCTCAACTAGCCATCACTTTTCCTTTTCCTTTTATTTGTCCAAGGAATTGATAATCGTGCATGCTCAACTAAACCTCCTTTATGAAAAGCAGAATTAATGATTGAAGGTGAGTAGATAAGAGTGATGGTATTTTAAACCATCTTGTAACACCATGGATAACATGTAGAAGATAATCTGCTGAAAGATATAAACAGAAAAAAATAAATATAATGTGAAAAATCGAACGAGAATCAAACTCTTAGAAAAGTGTTCTTTGGAAGATTAAAGGATAATTGAACTTATAAAATATACGAGTGTATATACGATTTTTTCTGTTAAATATTCTGATTTCTGACAAACTTGGAAACAATTATTAGAATCTATCTTAGGTATCCTTACTTGGTACTCCTTTTTGTACTCAAATAAGTATATAGTGAATCTTTGGATTAGATATAATAGCAGCGCTACCTTGCAGAATTTTTGGGCTGAAATCAAGCCTTGTCTCCTCTTGCTTTTTTTTTTTTTTATCTAGTTTCTTCATGTTTCAAATTTCCTGTGTTTGACCTATTATTTAATAAAAAAATATTACATAGTGTGATTTAAACTCACATGAAGCATAATCATTTTTATTTACCAAAAATGTTAGTAATATGTACTATAAAGATTGATGGAATGGAGCAAATTATAAGAATTTTATCCTTACCTTCTACCAAGTTAAAATTATTATATTTTTCAAATATGATTTGTGTGTCATATCTATGTACATATGGAAGCTACAGAGTACTAGATATAGACAATATTTGGTAACAAATAATTGCATTATGGGTTTGTACCAAAATCTTGAAAGATTTTGACCTATGGCATTTGGTTGGTGTGATTGGTGAGCCTGGTTTGGTTAGAAGTTAAAATGGCTTTTACAGCAACAGAGGCACTCCCACTTCGTTGTCCTACTGTCCCCATAAATGATTCCACTGACACGTCCAAGTTAAACTATTAACCTTCCTCTCTCAACTTTTGCTTTTCTCCCTTTAATTTCACCTTTTCTCACTGGCATTAACGAGTTATGCAAACTTTCTAAAATACCACTTTTTTTGGGTTGCTTAGGCTGGTTATTGGTTACGAAAAAAGTGTCCACGCCTCCACAGAAGATGACCCACACATAAAGAATAGGGCAACCAAATAGACATTGTTTAATAAATAATGCTTTTGATGTTCCCATTACCTTTAAACAAATAAGATATCAAAAAACCCTTGGCAGCTCCTATTATAAATACTTATTTTTCTCTCGTATTTAATATTTTTATAATAATTTGTAGCAATAACAAAGTGAGGTGGCTGATTTAATTTGTTGTTTCTTGCGGGCAAAGAAGGAACGGTGGAAACAAGTGACCCAGTCGTTTTAACTTTTGCAATCACAATGAAAGGTGGCAACATAAAGCCAAAAGTTTAGGTGAAGTGTGTGCAGAAACTATGAAAATTAAGGATGTGTGAGAGATTCATCTAGAGACACGTGTAGATCTTAGAACTCACCATCTCTCTTTTTTTATATATATATATATATGTTTCACGTGTAATAATTAATCCACACTCTATATCACAATCTTCTCTATTTGCATTATTATCTTCAATTTTAGAATACAAAATATAAATTACTGTGTTTAACAAATAAACTCATAAATACATCAAACATGATATTTCCTAAATTTCATTTTAATAAGTTTTTGAAGAATAATTTTCGAGTAATATCTTAGACAAATTGATCAGTCTTTTACATTTTGTTGAAGCTACAAATAAAATATTACATTTTATTGTACAAATATAAATGTATCAATAAATAACAGTGTGCTTCTCTATTCCTTTGCTTGCATCAAACTGATTAACCGTATATAGTTTTCTACTTTTTAGCTGTCTACCAACAAAATTTTGAGCATATTATATAGTATTTCTCTTGTTTTACTTTTGAGTCTTGCTTTTTGGTCTATAATAGCTCCCTTTATTTATCACATGGAAAAGTATGAGATATGGAGTTCAAGTTTCAACGGTTGACCCTGACAAACATTTCACACGATACCTTGTTTTCTACAACCTTTCGTTAAAGCTAATGTACATGTTTTCCTCAACTCAAATTTTGCTTCTAAACACTTTCTATCAAACGTGTTTCTAACAGTTAGGTTCACGGAAAAAATCTTGGTCATAAAATTTTAAGAGCATTCTTAATTTATTCAGAAGAATCAGAAACATGAAGTAATCAAGGCAATAATTAGTCCTTAATACGAGTGTATGTGGCGTAATTTCATCCATGTCTATAGCAATCATGTGGGTATGTTTGAATGGCGATTTTATTTGTGTTTTTTTATTTATTAATGTATGTTAACTTCTTGTATAAGATATTTATGTCACAATCTGAATCTAGCAACTGATTACAATTCAATTATTGTACTTTTAAGTGTATTATTATACTCTATTTTCCCCCTCCAACACTTTGAACGTAAAATAAATACGTTTATGCTCTTTTTGTAATGGAATGTTTGTTTTTACGTTGTTTTGTCTTCTTTGGTTGGAAGTGGTTGATAAGTCGAAATCATTATAATGCATGGGGACATGGATCATGGAGCAACAGCATTCATGATTTAGCCTTCATTCAATTTTTAATTAATTAAATAGGATGATGTTGAAGATGAAGGAATTAAAATCTATGACTTGAGATCATAACCCTGTCATTTTGTGCACCCAACTTTGGGATGTCCAAAAATTATAACCATATAAATATTTTTGTTTATATATTAGTCAATCTAATGGGAAATTTAAAATTGGATAAATATAGTATGGATTTGATTTAATTGTTGATTGAGAATGTTGCAGATTACATGAGGATTTTAATAACCTAAACAAGTTTAGTTCTTAATTACAGATGCTACAAAGTTTGTATATAACCCGCACCCACCCCGATCTAAAGAAGAAAAAAAAATTGGTCAAATTCGTGATCAATATTAAAGTTAGAATAATTACGTAGTAAAAGAAAGACAGAGTTTAATGGGATATAAAATAATTAGAACCCACAGTAATTAACAAAAGTCATGAGTATTTATTTATTTATTAAATTTTCTGTGCACTGCAACTATAAAATGATTAATTAACCAGCTGGGTGCTGAAGTGGTTGAATTCTTCTTTCTTCCAGCTTTAAAGCGAAGTGACGTTAAAAGTTAAAAGATGCTAATAAAGCTGGAGTTATGTTATTTTATGGTGTGCTGTATATTTTTTTACTTCTTTACGATACATTCATTATTTTATTATTTTATTATTTCTTTCTATTTTGGAACAATATGATTTAATTTGTTGTAGAATGAATAGGGTTCTCCTGCTGTAGTATACAGCGGACTTTTACTAGGTGAGACTTTTATCTGTGAAAGTATGCTCAAATTTTACTTATCTGTTCCTTTAACTTTTGGCATATTGTCAAATTTATAATTTTAACTTCCTCTCCTTCACAACTAAATTATATACTTTGACATATATATATATATATATATATCAAATTATTTATAAATTATTATTTAAAATTCATAGTTTTAAATTTTATGTCATGTCAACATATTTTAATGGAGAAGTTTTATAAATCCACACTAGATATATACGTATATAAATGTGAGTTATTAATTAGAATAAATATATATATATATATATATATATATATATAAATTATTGTACGATAATTTTTCCATGCCTTTTTTTTAGTTGGTGCGTATAACTATCTGTGAAAAATCTATCCTATAAATTTGTGAATAGTGAATAAATTCCCATGATAAGGTAAAAATAATTATATCTCTCTCACTGTTTATGAAATATTTTCGTCTTACTCACGTATTTTTAAGAAAATTATTTCAATCGTTAATCTTAAATTTATTAATAATTTAAAATCTTCGTTTAACATTACTTTTAATTGTTTAAAATGATAATATTTTTATTTTCAATTAATTGTTTCTTACTTAACTAATTACTATTTGAAGAGACAATAATTTTATACTTGCTTATTAGATCCACTTTCTTGGTGACTTAAAAAATTGAGACATATATTAAGAAATACAATTAGTAATATTTTCATTTCATAGAAAATACATTTTTTTTTTCATACTACTTGTGTTTTTTCTTAATTGCCAAAAGTTTTAAAGTTTTTATTTTCGAAGTTCAAAACAAAATTAGCAATTCTTTATTGATTATAGTATTACTTTTCACCAAAATTTTAACATATATATATAAGATAAAATAAAACTTTCGTAATTATCTTATGAAAATAAAAATGGTTACATTTATTAGTTTTTACACCGTAGCATTAGAAACAGATAAAAAAAAGGAGAAAATAGTACATTTATCTTTCTAATTAATTATTTTTATTCCTACTAAGGACAATTACGAAAAAAAATGTATTATTGATTTGGTGAAACAACAACTAATTTAGAACAAATTATTCTCTCAAAAAAATATTATATAAAATGGAATGGAGAGTATGATTTATATATGATTATCCATAATCTTCGATCGTAACTAGAGAGAAATATTTATCTTATTAATTTGTAATATTTACTATTTTTAATGAAATATTAATTAATGTCCTTTTTTAAAATATCTTTTAAACTGGGCAGATAAAATGGTTCATAAATAATAGAATATGCCAAGTGAATTTTGTAGATGTGATTTGCATGAATTAAAATGATTTATTATTATTTTTTGAAAAACCATATTAATTACATTTACGGTTCTTATTTACAAAGATACTCAAATAATAAAGTTATTTGAAAAATTAAACCTAGTGATTTAATGAATAGTTTATGTATAACCAGACTCATAATTAATTATGAAAAACTAGTTTTCATGTAACACTATCGGTTTGGTAAATATGATGACAAACCAAAATTATGGTGTGGAATGTAAACAACTGTTAACACTTGATTAGAGTAATTAAAAGAGAAAGATTGATATTAAAAAGAAACAGGAAATAAAATAATGAAAAAGGTGGAAAGTGAGCTGAATGGTTCCAGAATCTAGGGGTAGAGAGGGCAAAAGTGGGGTTAGGAAAAGTGGTGGGTGTAGGGAAAAAGCTCATTTTCTTTCAAGTTAAGCTTTCTCCGATTCCTCTTCCACTACCAATTTTCCCACCATCTCAACTCATCTTCTTTCCATACAAAACTCAACTTAATTTCTTCCATAACTTCTGCAATCACAGTTTTAGAAATAAAAATATGATTAAGTATAAATATAATAAGTGACATAATGAAAAAGGTAAAATGGGATTGAAAGAGAAATGGAAGAGGAACAAAATGGTAAAAAACATGTGTGTTCAGAATCACTGTTTTACTTTTATCAGCTAATTTAATTTTGTTAAATTTACTACTACATGCTTCTTCTGTATTTCTGGGTTCTTATAAAAACTGATTTTAAAATAACAATAAAGTGAGGCATTTCAGTGCACAATTATTGAAATGGAAATCTTGAGTTGCAGCTGTTTATAAAACAGCTCTCTTTAATTATCCATTAGGGCAACAATGTTTATCACACCTACCACACCACCTTTTTAGGTTTAGTAATTGACCCTTGTGGATTTAATTTCTAGATTCATGCTTTCACTATAATGCGCCTTCCACAGAGCTAGCTTATGAAAATCATACAATCAATTCATTTGAATATTTGTGACACTTGTATAGCATAAACATATATTGACTTAATAAAACAAAAATTAGGCACATCCAAAGTAGATTTTGCTACCGGATGTAATCTTTAATATTTTTTATTAAATGGATAAATTTTGGAAAGTTTATAAACACCGAGACATGCTAAAAAAACATGACTTCTTGTACTTCAATTCATAATTTTAAAGTCTAAAGTTTTTTAAGAAGATGTAATTTATATTGTGATGCATTGATTTAAATCATGATTATCTTAAAACGAAAACAGAAGATAGTTTACTGAAAAAATGTTTATTAGTATTATATTTAGTTATACTATCTTTTATATCTCATTAATTATTTATATTAGAGGATGTTTTGTTTTAATTATTTTAATGATTTTATTTTTCTTAGTTTTATATATAGAGAACTCTATGTTGTGTTGAGAATGAAAATGTAACTTATATATGTCATCATACATTTATATTCTTTTGATAAAGTTATGCTTGTGTTCAAGACTTTGTTTTGTTTATAAAAACAATGTGAATAAAAGACTGTAGAAGTTGTGCTTTATTTTCAATGGAGTTACGATTTAAATAAAAAGTTAATAAACAATGCAAATTTCGCATTACATGATAATTTTCTATCACATAGTTTTTTATATATTTTGGTAAGTTTGCAGGTGAGTCATGTTCTATAAGACTTTATACTAATAATCGTATGTTAAGACACAATTTTAAAGTTTAAATTTTTTGAGGAAGTTATAATTTATTATGTGTTATATTGATTCTAAATCATTATTGTTTGATGAAGAATAAATAAATCATGTCCTAGAAAAATTTGTTTGTATTACGTTTAGTTAGACCATCTATAAATTATCATTTGTATTATATAATATTTTACTTAAATTATCTTTATGTTTTTTTGTTGGTTTGTTTTCTTTATATACAGATAACTCTTATGTGTATGTAATATTTGTTGGGTTGAGAACGTATATTATGGGCAAAATCTTCTATTTTTAAGAAACCTAACAAGTAATATGAATTTCATGTATTTTTTTTTTTTATAAAGTTATTCTTATATCAACAACTTTCTTTTTTTCGTTTTTTAATTTATAAAAGCAGTGTGAAAAAGAGTGTGTAGAAGTTATGCTTACATGCATAACTTTTGTTTCATTTTTCTTCAAGGAGTTATGATTTAAATAAATAAAAAATTGTTAATAAACAATGTAAAGTTCATATCAATTTTTTGTCATATTTTTTATAAAATATTGACAATTTATCTGATTCAATTTTTTGTAGGTTAATAATATTTTAGCTTATTTCTTAATAGACCTACCTAACAGTTTAAAATTATTCAATCGACGTTGAATGTTAGGTTTTATGAATTGTGTCTTTATAAATATGCAAGTAGATAACATTTACACAAATTGCAACATATTATTCTAATTTACTCATGTATTGCTTTGGTGTTTAAATATAACAAGAAGGTGTATGGAATTAAAAAAATCACCATTGCACAGGATCAGTTTTCGGTATCAATGTTACCATGCTTATCATATTTTTTATTAATTCCCTTTAAAACTTCTAATTTTTTTCTAGCAATTAGATGGGTGAAAAGTTTCAATATAGTTGAGGAAGAATCAATAATAAAGGACATAGTGGGTGATTTATCAAAGAGAAATAAGAGTAAGAGAAGACAAAGTGTTTAAATATAGTTGAGGAAGAATAGAAGACATGTATTTGATTGTAAATATAATTAAATTAAATGATTGGTGTTCTAATTATGAAAATTCCAAACATTTTGATAATCTCATATTAGTTTACAATTATGCACATTTAATACTTATGATCATTGGTCTATTTACATGTGTTCAAATTTTATTCTACACTATCATAAATGGTGAAAACAATCAACAAGACCCATTAATAAATTTTATTCAAAAGAAAATAGATAAACCAATTTAAAATAAACAAAAAAAATTCTTTTTTGTCAAAACATAAAAAAAATTATAAAAATAATAAAAATCATATATTAAAATATTTGTTTCCTTATTATTTTATTTTCTTAGTTGAGCAACAACATTCTTTCTCATTTTTTTTATTTTTTAAAAAACCATTCAATTCATAACGAAATATAATTTATTAAAAAGATCGAAAGAGTTAAAAATACATAATCATCTACCACATAAACAATACTATATAAATATATATAAAAAAAACATGTACCCAAAATTTAGCATGCAACACCAAAATTTAAATCATTTATCAAACAAAGTTACCCTGAAAACAAAATAAACAAATAGAAGTCGCGACTTTTACACACTCATTTTGGACTGCTTTTTAAGAAAACAAAAAATTAAGATCGTTTTATTAAAATAAATAAATAAATAGCACACAAAAGTCTTACTACAAATCACGATTTCTTAAAAGTATTGAACTTTAAAATCGTACACCAAATCACAACTTAAAATTTTCAAAATCTATCTATTTCAATAACTTTCATTAAAGAATACACTTGTATGCTAAATTTTCGTTTAGTACAGGTGTAGCATTATCAACTTCAAAACAAATAATGCATTTCACCTTAAAAGTGATATCAGGTAAAATCACGTGCAATTGCCTAAATTTATTTTATTTAGAAAGGAAGGTTCCCTCGATTCTCATTATTTTGAGTAAGTTTTAGAAGGAAAAAACAAAAACAAAAGAACCTAGAATTAATGGATATGAAAGTGAGGCTTCCACAAAGCTTATACAATGCATATCAAAAGTGCTTTTGGCCAATTTTAAATTTCTACTCAACCAGATAAAGGTTGTTGTAAAGCATAAAGAGTTGCCAGAAACTAGCAATGAATCAGAAGACGAAGACCATTAGACTAAGCAAAACGATGTTTTTGTTATTGAATGAAGCATGCTGGACTTGCAGTTGGCAAAATCAAACCGAGTCGCCGCATTCCAAATTCAGTTTAATCAAAATACGTTTCTTTTGCTTTTACAGTAGTTATCCAACTTTTTTTTCTATTAAGGCAAATTATTGGTCACGCATCCATTAATAAAAGATCCATTCTAGATAGAATTTAACAAAAATTGATTAACATTTTTGTTTTTTATTTTGATATAAGAGGAAATTGTTTCAATGTGGGACAGACTTTTCAAGTATTTGAAATTATCTTCTTAATATGATTTAGAAACTTTTAGAAGCATTTAATAAATTTAACACTTGATTAATAATAAGTTTTTTGTCTTAATTTTTTATTGAAATATTTAATACTCATACTTAACATATTTGCTAAAGATGATCTAACGTTCAAGTTAGTAGATATTCAGTAAGAGAGTTTAAAAATTTTCTTCAGTTAGTAGATATTTAAGAAAAGAGTTTGAAAATTTGTTAAAAATATATCTTTCATTATACTAGATTTTGGTATTAATAGACAACTATATACAGTTTAGGGTTTAGGATTTAGATGTATAATAATGAATTTAGATTAACACGACTTTTTAAACTATAACAACATAGATAGATTTAGGATAATTATTTATTATTAAATGGTTACACTTTATTAATTATTTTAAGTAAACTAAACCGACTTTCTTTAACAGGATTAGTTTTTGAATTATATAACAATTTTCAATATTATATTATATGTTAAAATAATGTTTGTGTTGAAAAACTAATTGATTTAAAAACTTAATAAACTTGATCCATTTTGTAAGAGCTAAATGGATAAAATTTAATATTTATGAACATTATATTTTACCAAATTTAACGTTTCTTGTTAAGTTACATCTTTCGTTATTTTAGAACTTAAAATGGTTAGGGTGTAATATGCTATGCTTTTTGAGATGTGGCAAAGCATTGATGGGTCATCTGAGAATCCAGAAATAAAGGTTTGGATAAAACTGAGTCTTATCCATTTGGCTGAATACATTTTTCTCAGAATCGCTTTCCTTATCATAAAATAAAGACTATGATTGTCTTCAGAATCTAGATTAACTCTTCCTTAAGAATGTGTCTCCGTATGTTAGTGGCAAACACATGATAATTGTTCATAGAAAATTGGCTTATCCAATGGCATGCTTAAAAGTGCAATATGAAATTGGAAAAAGATGCATATTTCGTTGCTTTATTTTCTTCTCTAGTATTATAATTGCACCCTACCTTTTGAGTTGTCAATTTTTTGTTGTGGTAACAATAATCGTAAGTTCACTCTTGTGAACTTGTTTATTCATAATGCCAAACATAACATAGCCCTTATCAAACACTGTGTCCCAAACTCCTCTACTGAAACCACTTTTTTTATTCAAAACTTTTTTTATCTTCACATCTCCCTCACTATGCAGCTCATAATCCCTCCTCTTTTATTTCTAGTTTATTTTCTATTAACATTGTTCTTCTTGTCTTTCATTGTCTATGTTGTGCACCCTCGTTGCTTTTTCTCCTGCTGGTGTTCCGCTTTTTTTTTTTCCTGACGCGTCACCTATATGATAAAATTTTCGTTGATTTTTTTTTATAAAATTAACTTCTGTTGAGTATCTAGAAAATAATTTAAGATAATACAAAAAGGGGGGACTTCAAGATAAATAAAACGGGTGTGAATATCACGGGTAAGGGGTACAATTTAGGTTTGGACTTTGCGCAGGTTTGTCCAATAGACTATGGACACTGGAGCGCTTCTTCCTGCACCTCCATAGCTTCTTTCCGCACCTTTATATCTTTTTGATTTTTTCACATTATCCTTCATTAAAGATTGCGCTGTCTCTTTTATCCTTATATAATATACTTTTATTTTTGCTTTCGAAATGGTTATTTCAGAAATAAAAAAGTACGCCTCTATAATGTTTATAGAATGGCCTTCTAACGGAAACAACTTTGCCATTTTTGAAAGCAAAATTTGAGGTGTATTTTTGGCTTTCAAAATGGCTTATTCTTGAAGCTGTTTTCGAATCCGGAAACAGCTCATTCTGAAAGCTAAAAAATATATTTTCATAATATTTTTAAAATAATCTATTCTGAAAGTTATTTCAAGATTCAGAAGTCAAATTATATTTCTGATTCTGAAAGTCAAATTTTACTGTTTCGAAAGTGAAAATATATAAAATAACCTTCATATAAGTAAAGGAATCTTTTCAAAATGGACAATTTAAAAAAAGAAATTAAAAGGTATGAAGGTGCAGAAGAAACTCTCTAGACACTGTCTTCTTATTGGGCTACAATTTTGGGTCATGTACAATCAATTTGAGGTCCAACTTCCTGCAGAGTGATTTATTATACTCTTAATAAATCAACCTTATACCCTCTCACCTCTTCATCAGTAACATAATTTTAAATTGGGAAAAAAATTGATAAAAAATTATATTTTAAATTGTGTAATTGAGAATATAAAAATCTTATTCCAGATTACATGATTTATAAAATTTATTTTGAAAATATGAGAATGGAGGAAGGAAGAATCACTCCTTCATGCATTGTATAAAAATCTTCACTCATTTCTTTTCAATTCGGGATGTAACAGTTATATAATTAAATACTAAAAAAAACAGGAGCGTTGGAGTAAAAATTGATGGTAGTTGAATTTTTCAAATATATCGGGTCAAATTTGATAAACAAGTAATGTATTTTATTTATTGGCTCCTTCCTCCCTTCTGGATTGTAAATGCTGCATTATTCAAAATAGTTGCAATGCATTGATTAGAAACAGCCCCGGTTGCGGCTTGGATAAATGTTACCAAAGTTTTGCCACAAGGGAAGTTAATCTGTCCTTTTTACACCACATAATTACAAGCAAATTTATTTATAGTAAAAAAAAATTTATTCAATGTAGTAATATATTAAGAATCTTATCGGTATTCTTCACCTTTCATAACAACGACAACATCAAAAGAATTTGTAGACATAAATCAGGACATGATACACAAGGGTCAGAATCATAGCCAATATCAGCTGCAAGCCCAGTGAAATATTTTTTTCCCTACTGTTTTGGAAACAGTTCTTGTTGTGTGGAGGTGAATAGAGGAAAGCCATTGAAATATAGTCCTCTTTTTCACCTTTAAATATTGGCCTTCCAATCACCTGCTTGTAGTGTCCATCACTCCACATCTGAAACAATTGGTAGATTACATCATATTAAACATTTACAAACTCCCTGCGATTAATTTGTACTAACCTCAGAAGGTCAACCACAAAAGTTAACTTCTACCCTTACACAAAAACTTATCAATGTTTGGTAAATTAAGTTCATTTTCTTTGTTTCAATAATGTGCAGAAACAAAACATTGAGAGATATGAAAGTGCAAATGAACCTGAGTTTGGTCTCCAGCGGCGATTACAAGGGCTCCTTTTTCTGGGAAGAAAGAGAGGCAACCTTTCTTAGAGTAAACCTGAAACTCAGAAGAGCCGTCACATAGATGCAAGCACAAGCAATGAGAGTTTTGGTTTCCCCTAATCACCATCCTAATCACATCGTACTTCAAAGAGTTACCACATTGTCCTGACATGTTTTCTGAGCAGTGCTTATAAACACAACAAACTGTCCCACGTTCATGCCCACCAATCATGTCCACAGAGTTTGCAATTTTTTGGGAAGAATCTTCGAATATCACTTGCAAAATTTTCTCTGCCACCTTCTCTATCCTGGCCACAAGATTCTCCATCTTCTTACTGAATATTCATGGAATATATATAGCAGTGAAATACCTTGCAAATTAGTAAATAGCAACTGAAATGAAATGCATGCTAAATTAATTAATTAGTTACTTGAAATTGGAATATTCGGTTGGCAAAAGACGCTGCATTCTGAGGTTGAACTCCTTATCTCTTCCCCACACGAACTCATCATCTTCCTCGAAACCCCACGGACTCTCCGCGGACCTCGTCGCGCCGCCTCGCTTCTCCGCCGGCACCTGGAAAATTGCGATGGAAGCTTCCGCCGGCGACGCGATCACGTCCAGTGGAATCCCGTGGTTGAGCAGCTGAAAGCACCCGACAGCAGTGAAAGAGTCCGAAATGACGTGACGAAGAGCGTGGTCGGAACATAAGGAGCGAAAGTCAACCTTTGGAAGCGGGTTTTGGTGGTGGTTGTTAGTGTTTGGGAGACGGAGAGAGGTCTCCAAGAATCGGCGGAAAACGTCGTCGTTGGAGAGCGACGACGTTCGCCTGGCGGAGGCCACCGGAGATGGCGGCGGCGCACGGAAATCCATTGAAGTCCGAACAACTTTTTCTATTCAGTGTTCATTCATTGCAGTTGGATTGCAGTTTTTTTTATTAAAAGAAGAGAAATAACAGTGAAGCACCATTCCTCTCCATAATCACCGTGTCCCACCTTACACTTTACACCATCATAAACACATTTTCTTCACTTTAAATAAACTTTAATCTCAGTTTAATTATACTTTAATTAGATTCAATCTCAGTTTAATATAAAGTTAGAATTGAAAATATCATTGTTTCTATTGCTTTGGCCCTCTGCTTTTTTTTTATTTTAATTTATGTACTTACTTTAACACAAAATCTGATATTTTTGTCTAAAAGCACATCTTAAAAAGAATAATAAACTTACCAAAAAAAATTACATTGACTCGTCTTAATAAGATTTGCATCGAATTCTTAACAACTATCCGGCAAAATTACATAGTATTCTTTTTTAAGTTATTACTCCCTTAATTCAATAGTTTTGCATTTCTATCTATGAACAAATGATTTTAGTGTTTATTTTTTTTCTTTGATAAATCTCTTCATACTTAGTTTATAAACTAAAAGAAGTTTAAAGTTTTTCTTTTTCCATAACTGTATTATCTTAAACAAACGCATATGAAATAAGTTTGAGACTAAATTCTTTCAAGGTATCATAGAAAGATATGAATGTTTGAAAGGGCTAAGAGATAAATGCAAGAAGCGGAGGGTGGTAATTTTCTTAGAATGAGGGGCTTGAATAGCATATTGGGGAGTGGAAATAGCAGCTGTCAGAAAATCCTCGTGGAAATTGAATAGCCCAAACAAAAACGTGGTGAGAACATGCAATTGTTTCAGATGTAATCGGCCCAATTTATTAAGCTCAACTTTGTACTTCGAAACTGAAGATTAGCCCCAAGAAACAATGGGTATGCCCAAAGTGTCATAACCAAGTTTTAATTTGACGCACACAAGAAACAAACACACAGAAAAGTATATGCTGTGCAATAGGTTTTATTTCAAACCATAACTTTGATTTTGGAGGAAAAAAATGTGGAACTTTTGACTAAATGGTTGTGGAGAATTATGAAATGGAAGGTGGAAGTTGAATGTTGTTAGTCATAAGTTGGAAAACCATGCCTGCTTACTTTAGCTTCTCCATCATTCCACTCACCACTTTTACGTCAAATTACTTCCACGGGTGAAGAATGTTATTATTAAAACAATTTATTGTATTCTCATATAAAAAATGACATTCTAATAGTCATATAAAAAAATCCTTGGCACCCAAACTTACTAATCAATCATATCTATGAACACTTACTCTTCCTTCACAGTTTTTATCCACCCTGAGTTTTCAATCTTCATAACCATGATACCAGCTACTTTGTATGCACCATTGCTCCACCCTATAATAAATTGATTTCGTATTATATTTGTCTTTTTTGAAAATGAAAAAAAAAATACTACAAGAAGGTTTCTGTGTTGGTCAAATGATCAATTAATAGACATCATTATACAAATAAGACATCCAACCACACAAATCAGATCAGATTGATGAAAGAGCTTCTAGAAGGAAAGCAAACATTCAGAATGATACATGCATCCCTTATTTATCTACTTAAAAAAAATCCACCCAAAAAAATTATCCACTTAGCTAGGAATTAGAATATAACTGGAAAATTAATTAATATCACGTGAAATTCTAATATCTAAATAAATATTTTTTAAGAAGAGAATATAAATTTAAGTTGGAGTATTATTTTTATTGAGGTAAAATGTTTTTCGTAATTGTCATATATTTTATTGAATGATGAAGTTGTCATATATATGAAATGCATATGTTGTGTGCCTGCATATCTGCATATGGGCGTAAAAGACAGATGAAAGCGCGTGAGTGATGAATAATTTGTAGAACTGCCAAATGAATGTCACAGCGTAATACATATTAAAATAAAATTTACACTATCAATGGTTGCTTTTGATTGACACGGTCTAAAGATGGAGGAAACCAAGTCAATTCTCAGAAATGAAACAGCTATTTTTTCCTTTCCATATTTTTTTTTTTTCATTTTGAAGAATAAAACACAAGTTAAAGGTGTAACAAACTAGGTTGATATCTTAAAATGATTAATCCAAATTTATTTTGATTAGGCCAATTAGAATGTATTGGGTTAGTAAGTTCTGAACTTCATTAGCTCGACCTACCTATATGTTATATTAAAATTAAAAAAATGTTGATATTATTGAAACATCTATTTTTTTATCATGAGTGAATTTAAATAGTTGAACTTATATTTTAATCACTTAACCCAACCATTCAATTCAAAACAATTTAATTAAAATTGGATTTGATGTATGAAGAGTTCTCTACGTATAATAATATAAATATTTATTAACACTCATCAATGTTGTCTTTATTTTTCTTTTATTATATCATATGTTTATGTCTTTAGATTCCAATTAGTAAATAATTTGATAAATTAAGCAAAGTTTACGAGTGATTGTAAATTTTTTAAAATACATATTCCATTCATATAGATATAGATAAAAAGATAAAAAAAAAAGGAACATATGCCAATTAGTAATAGTCTTTCTGATACTTTCTTTTAGAAACAACATTAATTACGTTGGTAAACTTAGTGAAGTTCAATGTCTTTGTCGGGTAACTAGAGGTCTCTTCCTAAAGAAAAACAACATAAGCATAAAATTTGTTAGGATGCATTTATGCAAGTAAAGTAATGTAATAGTGTATACGTAATGCTTTGAGAAAACAAAAAAAAAGAAAGAAAGAGAGAATAAAACCAAATGAATATCAAGAAGATAATAGCAATAACTTTTACTATTTATAATATAAAAACAATTATCAATTTTGTTCTCACTTTTCAAAATTTATTAAAATTATACTTGATAGTTTTTCTTTTTGATCATAGACAAATATCTTTTTCTTAATTTCTTAATTTTTTGATGAATCAAGGCATGATAAAGTAATATTAAAATATAAATGATAAATATTAGATATAATTTCTTTAAATTTTATCGTTTAGGTGCAGGCATGCAAACTTACCTTAGATATTTTTTAGTATTGTTTAAATAAAATGATTAAATATCATAAAAAGGATATCTAAATTTCGTAATAGTGTATACGAATAATATCATTATATGTTATCCCCAAATTCATGCTTTTCTTAACCAAAACAGGTGTTAAAATAATCTTAAGTAAAAAAAAAGAGTATTTATGAATTATATACCTCAAAAACATTTCAGTGTTTAGGTTTGATTTTAATATATTTTTTTCTTTTTTATATTGGGTTTAGTTTGCAGAGAAAATTTGAAAACTACATAACAACTTAGTCAAACTTTAAGTTTCGTAAAGATGAACTCAAACTTCATTGTAAATAATTTTCTATTACATAAAAAAATGTTAAGTGACACAAGGTAGTGAATGTTTCAGAAGAAATATCTTATATATAAAATATTCAGTTTAGAGAACTAATCCAATTTATTTTTCTGACCTAGTCCTCAAATGCCATTCTTAAACAAATGATAAAGGAGGAGAAAATCGTTGGCTGCATTACTATTATCTTCATAATTTTTTTATACAACGTTTTCTTATCTAATGCGAGGTTGATCTGAATAATCCCTCTATATTTTATTCTTAGTATTATGATAATTGACTTAGTTGTGAGTCAAAGTTTAATCATTCAGCTTTATTTATTTATTTATTATTTTATAAGTATAACTACTTAGCAATACTAACTTCATAAAACCAGGTTCCAATGCTTTTAATTTTCCAATTTTTCTTCTCGCTTATAAAAAAACGAGTATATTTTATTCTCTTTAGGTTGGACATGCAATCCATTAATTCAATATTACTCCTACTTTACCAACTTTATGAACATGACTGATACTGAATCAGCGAGATTTCTTTATAAAAAGAACGTTGATTATATAATAATCTTACACTTTTTTTCTAAGTTGGTTGCTCTAACTTTTTATTTTATTTTCATTTCAAAGACAAACTAACATTATAATATTTAAGTTCATTAATAATGCGATTAAATATTATGCATTAATAGACAAATATTTTGATAAATTTTTATCATGTTTTTATGGTATAAGTATTTTAGTTAGAAAAATAATACTTAGACACCTTTAAAAAAAATACCATTTTACAACTCATTTGAATTATATAATATATATATTGGCCCTTTAAATAAATAAATAAATAAATATTAAATATGAAGTTGTTGTCTTTTTATTGGTAGGTCCCCTGTATCACCAAATGATAGTTAGTATTTTAACTTACAAAGTACTCCTACGTCATTAATTGGAAGAATATTTTCTACATATTTTTCATGATAACTCATTTTCCAGACAATAACTGAGTGTAGAGATATTGTTCATTGTTCAACGTTCATGTTTGAATGAACCCTGTTTCTAATTGCATTTAGCACACTACACACGTATATAACAAACATTTAATTAATTGTTTATTCATCAAGTGTTTCATTTGAATAGAGGATCAGACTGACGACAATTCTGCCACCAAACCAATCTCTCTCTTGCGTTCTCTCTCTCATTATCATATATACATAATATAGCTTCCAACATTAGACCATACACAGAAAGCCTGTTCACTTTAGTGGTTTATCAATTCCAAATCTTCTCTCATGAGTGGAAAACATGTAGAGGAGAGAAAGAAAATATGAGGGAAAGATATGCACAAAATAGTAACATAGGACTAAAAATATGAAGGGGTCACTGGTAACCTTTTAATTTCAACCTTTCTTTGCTGGGCAGAGAATTTGCAGTTCTACAATCCAATACATCAAGTAAGTACTATTTGCACTTGATAGTTCCCCAATGGTTTATGTTTGATTAATTTGAAATACAGAACAAGAAATTTAATTAGTGATATGAAGCAAACTAGTACATATTTTCATCTTTTTTTATGTTCTTTTTTTTTTTCTTGTTAGATTAGTGGTGTGCTTGGTTGCACGTTTAGAACGTGGTTTTTCTGAGTTTTAGATGTGATTTGAAGAAGTTATGGTTGTTGGTTTCTGGTCTCAAACATGATATAGAAACAAACATCCTTGTTTTAATTTGTTGGCATGCATGTTTGAAATCCACAACTGCAGGAGAAGGAGAGAGAGACAAAATGGAGGGTGGGAATTTGAGCCGAAGCATAAGTAGGAGCTTGAGCAGGTCTAGTTGGAGAATGGAGGGTGTGTTTGCGAGTGGGAGATATTCACGAAGGGCTTCAAATATTGATGAGGATGAAGAGGCTCTCAAGTGGGCAGCCATAGAGAGATTGCCAACCTATGACAGGCTAAGAACAAGCATCCTTCAAACTTTTGCAGAGGGTGATCATGCTCGTCCAAACACATTGCAACACAGAGAAGTCGATGTTAGAAAGTTGGATGTGAACGAAAGGCAAGAGTTTATCGACAGAATCTTCAAGGTTGCTGAAGAAGACAATGAAAAGTACTTGAGCAAGTTCAGAAACCGACTTGAAAAGTGAGTTCTCTATCTTTCATCTACGCCCTTCTGCACCAGAATCTCAGAAAGTTTTGTAAATTTTTGTTTTTAATTTGTGTTCAATATTTCTTATTTTATGACTTTGCTTTCTTCCACTTACTTCTGACTTACTCAATCATGAATTAAGTGGACATTTTGTTTTACATATTTTAAGAGAAACAAAAATGAAGGTTAGCTTATGAATGATACAGCTTTGACTTGGTTTGAGGCCGGCAAGGTAAGTTACAACAAATGTTTTTTATTTAAGCGTGCACATGACGTAACTATTCATGTCTCATATTTAAACGGCGTGTCTTTGTCATTTATCAGAACGAACATAAAGAAAATGATGAAAAGATCAAATTCAAAAATGAAAGAGCCTGATTTTAAGAAGATGGGGATTAGTAACCCACAAGATAAATATTCCAAAGGCATTATTGAAGAGAGAAGGGGACGGGGGGCATGAATCTCGAACAATAGTGAGCAAAGAGATGAATAAAGAACTTATTGATCATGTGATTGATTTTTTTTGTGGCTTCCTCCATGCTTAGGGAGGGGAATTTTAGAACTAAATTGAGGGTAGAGGGAGGGTATCCCTCTTCCATTTCATGCACGTGAATAATATTATTACAACTATGAACAGAACAAAATATTTAAAAAATGTTATAGCTACAATTTCTCTGTACCTTTAATGAAGGATCGGATCAAGATAATTCTTGAATGTCTGAAGTGAAATGAAATTGCATTGGATAATGGTAGAAGAAACTAGTGCAATAAACTATTCTGTGGACAAGTCAATGTTCCCAGATGATGTCACAATCACACATGCTTATAGATACACTCTTCTCTGACAAATTGTTCCCTAGTTCAACACTTTATGTAGAACAATTAATATGAACTTGTTTTTTCCAAATGTTCCTATTGCAGAGTTGGTATCCGACTCCCAACAGTAGAAGTGAGGTTTCAAAATTTGACAGTTGAGGCTGATTGCTACATTGGCAGCAGAGCTCTGCCAACCCTACCAAACGTTGCATTGAATATTGCTGAATCAGCTCTTGGTTTATGTGGGATTAGTACCGCAAAGAGAACAAAGCTCACAATTCTTAAAAATGTCTCCGGCATTATTAAACCTTCTAGGTACCACCTCGAGATTTTCATCATTAATTAGCTCGAACCTACCAACTAAAATATTTGAAGCCTAGGTCTATTTGTTCATTATTATAATTTGGGTTGGTGTAACGTAACCATTCTTATTGTTTACATAGGATGGCCCTTTTGCTTGGTCCCCCTTCTTCAGGGAAAACGACCCTTTTGCTGGCATTGGCTGGAAAATTGGACAATGATTTGAGGGTAGATTGCAAGCCTTTCATTTTCTTGACTAAGCTATAATAGGAAAGAAAATCAAAATTATTACTCTTCCTAGCTTCCATTTTTCTAGCACGTGGAGTTGAATAACATCATTGGTGATGGTGCATAACAGGAGTTTTGTTTGAATGAAACAGGTACGAGGAGAAATTTCCTACAACGGATACAAGCTTAATGAGTTTGTCCCTAGAAAGACTTCAGCATATATCAGCCAAAATGATGTACATATTGGAGAAATGACAGTAAAAGAAACACTCGATTTCTCAGCTAGATGTCAAGGAGTTGGAACACGATATGGTACTTAATAACAATTCACTTTGTGAAATCCTTAACTAATTTTCTAGTGGAAGCATTTGTAACCAATAGAAACTTGTTTGACAAATATGTTAATGTAGACCTATTAGCCGAGCTTGCTCGAAGGGAAAAAGAAGCTGGAATATTTCCGGAGGCAGAACTTGACCTTTTCATGAAGGTATTAATTAGTTATTATGTCTCAAAGACCAAACAACCCAGAAGAACTATCACAGGCTTGTTAATTTATTACATTGTTCTCACATTTTAAAACAATTTTAGGCTACTGCAATGGAGGGAACAGAAAGCAGTCTCATTACTGACTATACTCTCAAAGTGAGTGATTTTTCTTACACAACATTTATGGTTTGGAAGAGAAGGAAAAACGAGGCATATGGTTCAAGTTCATCTTGACAACTCATCTAGACAAAGATTATCCATTCCCACCCACAAAAGTCCAAACCATGATCTCACAACTCTGCTATCCATCTTTTCAATTAATGGTCAAAATGTTATAAAAAATAATAACTTGTTGTTGTTTGATGTATGGATAGATACTGGGGCTTGATATTTGCAAAGATACCATCGTGGGTGATGAAATGCACAGAGGAGTGTCTGGTGGCCAAAAGAAGCGTGTAACCACAGGTAATAAACTGAACTCAAAACACGTCCTAAATTCCTCTGTTCCTAAGCTTCTGTCATAGTTTTCTACTCTTAGTTTTTCAGTCCAAACATTATCTTTATGTTTGAAAGGCTTGGTTTCTTGAACTCATACTAAGGTCAAAGAAGCAGGCTCATCCAATAAAAAATTCCCAAGTTTTTAAGATATAGCCACATGTACTTGGCTGACTAAGAGGTTTTTGAGAAATTAATTATTTTTATATATAAAAATTCCCACAATTTTCTCTATAACCATGACTCATGAGTGAGAAGAGAAAAAAATTAGTTTGATAAAATAAAATATCCCTTTGAAATCAATTAAAAAATACACGTGTAAATAAAGTTCTAGAAGTTTAGTGGAATTAATATGATAGCAAGGGTTGACTAATTCAATGTGAGAGTGATATATGAATTGATTTTTGAACGAGATGTGTGTAGGAGAAATGATTGTGGGGCCCACTAAAACATTGCTGATGGATGAGATATCAACGGGTCTTGATAGCTCCACGACATATCAAATAGTGAAATGCTTCCAACAAATCGTGCACCTCACTGAAGCAACCATATTCATGTCGCTACTCCAACCCGCTCCGGAGACGTTCGATCTCTTTGATGATATCATCTTGATATCGGAGGGTCAGATTGTGTATCAGGGCCCACGTGAGCACATCCTTGAGTTCTTTGAATCTTGTGGATTTAGATGCCCTGAAAGAAAGGGAACCGCAGATTTCTTACAGGAGGTACGCCTCACAATATTGTTATCAAATAATTAAAATAGAAACATTCGAAGGTAAAGATTTGAGTAAACTTGATTTTATTAACCGACAGAAATGTTAACATAAACTTACTCAGTTAATTATTTCAACAAAACACAATAAATTATTCGAATATTTTCCCTAAGCAATCATCTTAATGTTTTGAAAATAAAATCAATACCCAGAAATTAAATCAATCTGGATAAATTTCAAACAACAGACTTTAAGAGAAGAAAATAAAATAAACTAATATGATAAAATTAATCATTTTTTTCTAAATAAATTAAAATTAATTTCTCTAGTTCACTTTTTTACTTTAATTTCTGAATAATATTTATAATTTCTAGATAAACTAGTTTTTTTGTAAATGGCTATAAACATATCAAAGTTCAACATTTTTACTCAAAAAAAAGTCTTAATGGTAAGATTTTACAACAAAACTTATATGAAACTAGAAGTTAATTTAAATTGGATTACTATATGAAAAAAAAAAAAAAAAAAAAAAAAAAAAAAAAAAGAAGAAAGAAATTCAAAAAAGAAAAAAATGTCATCAGTTCAAATAAAAATGACACACAAATAAAAAGGAAAAGTGATCTCAGCAAGAAAATGAAATGCTACGTGCAAAAATCAATT
>Ga0099824_1001107_pt1 | contig 36542 bp, 14 predicted proteins | sample SiratrowhiteBW_FD_76837 | JGI IMG/M metagenome (GOLD analysis project Ga0099824, IMG submission 76837) | Root nodule microbial communities of legume samples collected from California, USA - Siratro white BW | ecosystem: Host-associated > Plants > Roots > Nodule | place: USA: California... | reverse complement strand
GAATCATAATTATAATTAGTAAGATATGAGCATGTTAGCTTTATGCATGTTATTTTTTGGATGTTATAATTATAAAATATTAATATCGGTTAATGAATATAATGCTTCGTTTGCAATTGATATATATATTGGATAAATTATTCTTGATTATTCCTTAACTTTACATCTAAAAGAATATATAAAAATACATAACATATTAAGTGCAAAATGTAGTTATTAGAGGTCCGTAATTTAAATTGTTTTAATATTCATTATTTAAATTATTTTTTCCATTTATTAGTTATTAGTGTACTTTCCATAACTTAATGGTCTTGTGTAATTTAAATTGAATGATAAATGAAAATTCACCTTTTATTATGACACAGTGACGGGATCTTTTTTTTTATTATTTATGCATTATATTGGTAGAAGATTGACAAGTGAATATTATGGAGAACACGACCACAAACTTGTCAATAAAATCATCCTATTTTTGAAGACTATAACTCATTAACATTCTTCTCTACAGTTTTTTTTTTCACAAGTATGTGTGAACTTTTTCTTCAACGTAACAATCCTTAATAGCATAAGTTCTCATATTTGCTGCAAATGAAAATTTCAATGACTCTTTTTTATAATTGACTCGTTTGTTATTGTATGATTTCATTATTAATATCAAATGACAACAAATTATTAAATTCTTTAAACCTTATCCATTTTTTCTACTTCGTTAGAGGAAAGTTGTCTCTTTTGTCATTCGACTTCCTTACATGAGCTTTAGCACTCCTAAAGCTAGAACACCGCTATAATTATCTTTGTCTTTTACTTTTGTTATTTCAACATATCTTCACTTTTAATATTCATATCAAAATCAGAATTGTTTTTGTCATGAAAATGTTATTATTCAATTTTCACAATGTCTTATAGCATTTTTATGAATTTTGTGTATACCTTACCGTGTCAAGACTCAACTATAATATTATTAGTTCACTTGAACAAGTTCCTAAATACAATTTATTTCTAAAAGACACGCAGAAAAATCATGTAATAAATATTCTTATTAAAATTAGTAATTCATAATTTACATAGTTTTCATACTGTTTTACTTTATCTTTTAATCATTATAAAGTCGATATTAACAATAAACAAATATTTAGTAATTAAGGATTCAACTCTCCATGTCTTTAAAAAAAAACAGAATAGACATTATTTTTAAGTGATCCAAAACGATCAAACTTAAATTAGTAAATGAGTAGCCAATGTTCACAAGTAAAGTAAAGGTTTAAAAACTTAATTTCCTTAAAATAAGACATAGTATAAATGAAAATTAAAATAAGTAGATGGTTTCTAAAAATTAGTATTCTTATATTGCGTAAAAAATTTATAGAAATATTCATAAGATTCAAAGAAAGACAATTTATACTGAAAATGACCACAGAGAATAACATTTTTCTTAATCTTTTCAACCAAAGTTAGAGTTTTCAAAATTTAAGTTTATACAATCATCATGAAATTTGCACTAAGATATTCTCTTACTAATTTCCAACAAAATTGTCCTTCAAGACTTGTTTTCGAAATATAAAATAGATTAACCACTGTTTTATATGTCGAAATGTTAAAAATTAAAATTAAAATATGAAAATAACAAGTACCTTTAGTTATATGGTTTTATTTATGTAATCGCAGTAAATAAATAAAAGGTTACAAAAATAACAGAAACAAATAACTATTATTTAAAAATTAAAATGAAAGATTTTTGTTGTCATAGATAAACTTCAATGTCAACTTATTTCATAATAAATAAATAAAATTATGACTAGTTTCATTTAAATTTGATTTTACAAAAAGAAAAACATAAGGTTAGATTTTTTAAAAATTTGCTAAAACCAATGGGACTTGTCATAGGTAAAACAAAATTCAAATCCCTACTGAAACAGTTTCACTTTTAAGTTTTAATATAAAACTGTCTAGATATTTCGTTAAAATCATGTGATAGTCTTTTTAACAATTTGAGTTTTTATAAAAAGTTGATAATTTGTTTGATAGTTAGAACACATAGTCAAATTAGGATTAGGATAAGAAAATGACAAAATAAGAGTGTCATAAATATTCTTCTTCTCACTCTTAGATGCATACTATGATCAGAACTGAATGTTTGTAAGTTATGATTGTCACATCACTTACATCATTATTATTGATAGTGTCTCCTTATTATTCTACTCATCATTATAACCACTCTCACTATCACTATCATTATCACTCTGTCTTTGATGCATACCATGATCAGAACTGAATGTTTGTAAGTTATGATAATGATAGTGATAGTGATAGTGGGAGTGGTTACAATGATAAGCAGAATAATAATGAGAGACTATCAACAGTAATGGTGTAAATGATGTGACAATTATAACAATGATAATAAATAAACAGTGACCATAATGACATAAGAGTGACAATAGTAATAGTGATAATAATAATCATTATAGTCATTAAGAAACCAATGTTGAATAACTGACACAAACAAGATGATTGTTTATTTGAAATGTTTTTTTTTGGTATTGATAGATTCAATTAGTATTTTCTTGCCATATAAAGAAACAAAAAACACAAAAAGACAATGATAAATAAATTGTACAATATTTTTTATACTCATTCGAATCTTCTCAATTTTGTATTCAATGTTGATCATTTAACATTAGAATGTCACAATTTAACATTAGAATGTCACAGTTAAAAAAATGTTTATATTACAACTACAACACATTTATGAAACATGCAATTATATTTTGGAACAATTCAAATACCAACCTCTTTAATAACCTTTGAGAGATGTTAAAAACATTTGATAGAAACCTACAACATAACTCTTCAAAAACATAATACAAAAAAATGAAAGATATATCGTGATGGATCAAAAGAATGGAGAACAATATTATGAACACCAATATCATACAATATTTCAAAAAGATATCCACACAAACTTGTGTATTTGTTTTTATTTATTGGAAAAAATTTGTTTTTATATATTGGAAATATTCTTTGTTGTCAAAATAACCAAGATTGTTAGAAAAAAAAGAAAGTTTGACATCAGGGTATTTTATACAAGTTTATTAATAAACTCTAAACAAAATATAACCAGTACTACTTTAAAATAGTAATTGATTATATATAACACTTAATTGATTTAACAAGATGAGTGTGATAAACTAATTTTAAATATTCTAAATATATCTCATTTTATTTAATTATAATTAATTAATGTAAATGTTATTTTGAATACTTGGAAAACTTGGCAATTTTACAATATTTAATTGATTAAAAAGCAAATACATATGTTTTGTAAAAAACAACAATTAATACTTAATTAATTATGTCAAACAATAATGTATTAATTACTTTAGTGCATTTTTATGTAAGTCTCAATCATTAGTACAATAAGCTTTATATATATTTCACACTTTAACACTCAATTTCACTTTTTTGTTATAATATATTATACTATTATTGTCGAAAGTACTTACACAATAAGCGGTTGATTATTTATGATTAAAAACATTGATACAATTTTACTTATTTTTTTTTCTCAATAACATTAATAATTTTCAGTTTTTAAAAAAATACTTACTGTCTATTTATTATTTCAAATAAGTATTAAATAGCCCTAAATTTAAGCTATAAATATTTTAGTTCAAATTGTTGTTTTGAATTAAATTATTCGTCTATTTGCTAGTTATTTTTTTAAGTCATACTTTACTTTTTATTGATCATCACTTATACAATGTACTAAAATTTAAATTTTTAAATAAGAAACACTTATATGTTAGCATGATTATAGTTTATAATATATACGACTCTTTATTTATACAATAATAATAATAAATAATGTTAATTAATTATATGTGTAATAAAAAACAAATATTAAAAACAATAAGAAAAGTAAAAAAAAAATAATAAATTACATATTCTAACTTGTTAAGTAAAAAAGATAGAATATAAGAAGTATGAAAATGATGGAAGAATTCAATAAATCACTTTCATTTTTCTGCTTGCGAACAAAATGACTATTGTCATTTTTCAAATCAACAATAAGTAATTTCATTTAAGTATAATTTTATTAACTTGCTATAACATGAAAACATAATTGGTCCACCACACATCACTTAGTTAGAATGTTGACCCTATAACTCACTTATCTTAGTAGACGAAGATTGAGAAATATTCTAGCTTACATTCAAATAAATTGGAATCTATACCTTTTTTACAACTAAGATGTTAGTATTTATTAAATAAAAAAATTTAGATGACACCCACTTAACATTTGAAATAATTTTGAAAGACATAAAGAAATATACACAGCAAAAAATTCCCACAAATTAAAGTATATCAGTAACAAGTTAATCTCAATGGAAAACATGAAAAAACACTTAATATGTATTTTATAATTGAAGGAATAAAAACAAATGAACTATATTTTAAATGATTTATTATTTATTTTAATTTTATTTTTTCACGCAATCCTATTTTATTTCCCAAAGGTAAAGAAGCAGCACTGACGTGAAAGTTGAAAACACAGGAACAATAGTGGCGTGACCGTGTACACGCCCGCGTTCGCTCGGTTAATCATTTTTGTATAGTTTTTCCAAAATTCCAAACAGTCCCTAATAGCATGCCATGTGATTAAATTGTGAAAGAAAGAAGCGCGCAATGGCACGGATCGCACTGAAGTCAATGGTCCAGTAGTAATTTTTGCAAAACTTCAAGGGCATTATTGTGATTTCACCCCATTAATTCAATGCGTTAAGAGTTTTGTACTTCTCTATTTTCTTAATCGAAGGTCGGGGACAGTCTTGCACAGAGAAAAATATTTAAGGGGAGAGAGAGAAGAGAGAGAGAAAGAGAGAGAAGAGAGAAGAGGGAGAGGAGAAAGTTCACGCTGCTGTGTTGATGGCGGTTAGGGTTTCCTGTTGATCCCGCGAAACTTACTTCTTTTGCTGTAATTGTTTTCCTTCTCATTCTCCTTCTCCTCAAAAACCCTAATTCGAAGCCCTCAGGATTGAGTGTGCCCGTTTTTGCTTCAATTTCGAGGAGCTGCGATGGGAGCGCCGGAGAAATCACAGGCTAACACTAATTCGATGCAGGTAAGCTTCTTTGTTCTAATTTGAAACCTTGTGCTGTTCCCTAGAATCTAGTCTCTGCAGTTTTTTCGCTTTTTCGATGTTGTTTGGACTTCGCGTTTCGATTTAATTTATCGGTCCTCCCGTGCTTGCTCCGTTGCGTGGTTTCTTGAGCAACTTATTTCAGAAGTTTCTATGTTGTGTGCTATCCATTTTTTGTAGTGACGGATCCTTATGTATATGTGTGGTTATTGTAGCAAGTTCATCACATAAAATATCGACTTTGAATCGTCTAGGACTGGTTACCAATTGAAACATGGTTCGGTGCTTTCTGCTATTGGAGAATTGGGATTGTTAGGTGCCAATTAAAGTATCCAAGCAAGTAGGCTAGATATACACTTCTTGTTATATAAATATCGGGTTATAATTTTTTGGAATTATCCCCTGGAATTTTGGGATGTTAGAAATTGAAATGAAGGGTAATAATATAGTTTTTGTCTTGGAGGTTATCACGGTTGGGCTCATGCCCTTTTGAGCTGTAGTTATTAGACAAGGATCCAGTAGTGTTGGAATGTTTGATTTGAGATCCTTGAATACGCGCTGACTTATTTGAGCCTGAAATGAATTTTTGATAGATCCCAGGATTTTGGCTGCAATTTGGTTGGATAGTATTCTCCGTTTGAATTTGTACAAGGAGGGGTTAGAATCTGTTCAGTTGTTGTATTGTCTCTGCGCAGTGAGCAAGTTATGGATTTGTGGTCCGATTTGTAGTCTTCTTATGATTTGTTGTTGTTAGCTTGGTGGTCACTAAATGTACAAAGCATTTTTTTCAGCGAGTTACTTGCACTCATTTCCCCGTTTACTTTTTTCAACCTTTTGATTGTTAATACCCAGATTCAGCTTGCGGTGTTGTGTTTGATACCACCTTATTTTCAGAGTTGAAATTGTATGCCGTTCACTATATCAATGTTTGACGTGAATTATAATGCCTTAAGCACATTAGGAGAAGCCATTCGGAAAGACTAGTTCATTAGGTGGAGTCTCATGGTTTAATTGCTAGTTTGCTACATTGAGCTTCCTATCCTACTCAATGTGAGGCTCATAACAGGATACTTGATAGTGTGTTCTTAATATTGTTGATTGTTTCCTTACTGATTAATGGGATCCTACTTAAATCTAAAAATATAATCATATATCCATTTGTTATACCTCTGAAATTTTAATTGGATTTTTGTGTAGTTGTTTGTCTTTTGGCTTGTTTTCCTTAAGCTACTTGTTCCGCTCATGTGTAGACTGGTCAGTTATTTAGTTTAACTTTTTTTAAGAATTTATCAATCAATTTCATTAATAATCAAAATTCAAATGTTGTAAACTAATAAAACTGATTTTGTATTAAAAGATCAACACTCAGAAGTAGTATATTTGCCTTTTAAGTGCTTGAATTTTGGTTTTATTGCAAAACACCCTCATTACAAGTGAGGAAAGAAGATCCTATCTGGTATTGGTATTCTCATATTAGGCATGTTCAAACTCTGATTATATTTGAATTTAAGAAGTACATTAATCAATTGGGAAACGATCAACAAAATCAAGAACACGATATCTAGTATCCTTTATGAGTCCTGCAATGAGTAGAATAGGAAGCTTGATGCAATAAAATATTAATTAAGCCATGAGAATTCACATGTTGTAAACTAAAAAAAAAGATTCTATATTATTAAAAGATTGGTACTCAGTAGTATTATATTTATCTGTTCAGTGCTTTAATGTTGGTTTTATTGCAAAACACCCTTATTACAACCGAGGAAAATAGATCAAATGGTGTTCTTGTTCTCATGTGAGACATGTTCAAACCTTTTATACATTTCATTAACATTTTTCTCTTGTGCCAATTTACTCAAACAGTCAGGACTAGCTTTTGAAAATAACAAATTTGTCTCCTTTGATCTTTACAGCCTAACTTCAAAAGATACTTTAGTACTTTTTTGGGAGAAATTATTGCAAAAGATGTTCGTTGATAAATTAGGAAGCCTAAACATTATCCACTTGTTTTGGAACTGAAGACAGGAAATGAATAATTTTGAACTGAGGATGCGTAATAATGATAATATTGATTTTCAGTGCTTCATGTTTATTAACTACTTCAACTTGGAAGAAAGATTATTTTATTATACAGTTTAATTTCAGTTTATATTTCTTTTCTTCTTTGTTGTTCTTCTGATTTTGCTCCTATCCTACCAATTTTGGAAGTTTGGGCATTCTTGTTTCATTTGGCTCACACAAAACATTTTCCTTTTTGGCCTTTCTTTCATCGCTAGTTGCTTCACATTCTTTATAGCAAAGCCTTTAGATTGTTTTTTAATCAAATCAACCAATACATTATAATTTAGATTTCACAGATTATTCAATAACATAAATAATAGATGTTTTCATGAGACAGCAGTTGTTTGCTTAGGATGTATGCATGTAGTTTATTGGTTTTGTTTTTACTTATATTGTAATACATTGTGTATTGTGAAATTCTGACATGCAATATACTCTTATCAACCTTTGCTTTTGTATTGCTATAGTATGTGGTTATGAAGCACATATGATAGTTTCTTTTTACTTAATCTCTCTCCTAATTGGATTTCAGCGTGTCAAGGTATACCGTCTGAATGATGAAGGGAAATGGGATGATCAGGGTACTGGTCATGTCACTGTTGATTATCTAGAGGTATGCAAATCTTTTTTGATTTTTTGAAGCTTTAATTTGTGACATGACAGCTTGGTTAATGACATCAGTTAATCCGAGTAGCTTGTTACACCTAGTGGTAAAAAGGGTTTTGATTTGCTTGTTGAAGTTTGCATTAGTAAATGACCTGCCCATCACTTTTATCTGCTTGGTCTTCTCTTGAGTAGTGTTTTGGTCGAGAATTTCTATAAGGTCATAACTCGAAGCTATTAACTCAAAGTATGAAGTTTTTGAAACTCAAGAACATAAATTTAAGTTAATATATATATATTATATCTAAAATGTTGTTATAGTAAAAAAAGTGACCCTCCATTTGATATTCTTTTGGTCTATCATCCAAATTCTCCAATCAGCAGCTTCACTGATGTTCTGTGCACCTTTGTCTCGAACCATGTTGTTATCTTCAATTTGGAGCATCCCCATCCAAGTTGTCCACATCAAAACTTTGTTGTCTCCATCGTCATTTTCCACAATTGAGTCGTTGTTGGATGAAATGTCATCTAGATTTTGCTCGCTCAAGATACTTCCCTTTCCTAACTTGCATTTTTTGGCCATTATTGATTTAGCATTATTGATACAACATCATTCACTGTTTCTTGGTTTTCAGTTTCTTCTTTTTGTGTGAAGATTTAAGTTGATAAAGGGTTGACTAGTAGGTAATTTTAAAAAGACTAACAGAGGATTATAATTTTCGCTGTCTTGAAAATGTTAACATATTGAAACTCAGTTATGTTCACACTTAGAGGCCCTGCGAGTATACATGTCAAAATTAATTTTGAATTAACTTTTTGAAAAATACGAATGTTCATCTCCATAAGACTGCCTTGGTCCCTCCAATTTGTTGGAATCCTGTAAACTATCATTCTTGCTGAAAGACCGCCAAACTGTGTTGGTCCTTGAAATTGTCAAGTTAGATATCAACCTTATGTGGTTTTCAGGATCAACCACATCCTTGTCAGACAATGTATTCATATAGTCGCACCTAGATTATAGTGTGATTGAGGGTTAATAAAATAGTCTGCAACACGTGAAGCTTTTGAATGGAAGAAAGTTGGGTGCTCCATGATAACATGGGTGAACTGTTAGTCTTAAATTGAAGTTAGACTATAAAATAATTTATGTCAAAAAGCCTTTGCACCTTCAATTATATGTGAAGTATCTTCTTAAACCTCAATTACGCTATAATCCTGTTTGTGAAGTGGGCTAAACCATAATAACTAATGGATGGACTAATTGCATAATCCAGCATGTCAATTTCACAAATTGCAGATGCTGCATGCAAGACAGCTCACATAGGATACTGAAGATTGTTGAATTGCATAACCCCATGATCTGGTGCACGATTTAAACTCCCATGGAGCCTTTTATCTGTTGTTGAATCAGAAAATTAAAAAATTATCTATTTTTAATACACATTATTTGAAGGATTGGTGAAAGTATTAATTTTACTCGTGAGCTCTGCTTTCTTGTAATATCTGAGGACCATTTCATCTTCAGATTTCCCCACGATAAAATATTTGTGATGTAGAGCTAATATGGTTTGGGTATTAACATAACAGAATATGTTCTCATTAGATATTACTGCATGTAAATGCATATCATTTATTCCTGTTTTCTGTATTTTCTTTTTCTCTTTTATTAGACAAAATTTGAGATTCCTTGCATTGAAAATAATGAAAGTATAAATCTTAATGCAGCGATCCGAAGAGCTGGGCTTATTTGTTTATGATGAAGACGATAATGAGACCATTCTTTTGCATCGCATCAGTTCTGATGATATTTATAGGAAACAAGAAGGTAGTTGGTAGCTTCTATGCTTCCCTCTCTCCCAATAAAGGGAAGTTGTCATTCATTTATCTTGAAAAGTAAGGGGTTGTTGTTTTATCTGTTTGATGTATGCTTTTTGTTCTTTAGATACAATCATCTCATGGAGAGATCCAGAATATGCTACAGAACTGGCACTTAGCTTTCAAGAGCCCAGTGGTTGCTCTTACATATGGTTAAAACTCAACTTATGATTGTCTATTAAGTTCCGTTTTTCTGGGTTTTGTTTCTGCTGCCGTTTATTGACCTTAATTAACATACATGTTTTGTTCAGGGACCATATTTGCAATGTGCAGAGGAATATGCATTTTAATACATTAAATAGTAAGTAATGCAAATTTAATCTCATCACTAGCTCTCTGTAGGATGTGCTTCTGTTTTGTGTCAATATTTGAATGTTCACTATTTATGTACTTGTTTATGGGTTTATTGACTAAGTTTGATTGTTTTTGCTGGATATCTTAGGTGAGCCATTTCACAGTGTCAATACTGAACCAAGGGAGTTGCCTGCTGTTGAGCTGTCAACGCTTCCTTTGATTTTAAAGGTTTGGACGTCATGTAATCTTACTTTTTTTCCCTTAGAAAGTGGGCCTTTAAACCTAACTTAATCTCACAAAACTAGCTTGTAAGGAAAGGTTTGCACTCTCTTATAAACTATAAATTGGTCATATTTCTAGTGAATGTGAGGTGTCCTGCATTTTTGTTTGTATCTCTCTAGAATAATAACTATGCACGCATGCATACCATTAAACTTAATATATTTTCATCGTTTTTTCCTTTTGGTTTGCAGACTGTGGTTGACACTGGCTTTGCAGATCAGTTGCGGCTTACAGAACTAATATTAAGTGATGTAAGCTAACATAAAACTCTGGTTATTGTTCATGTTTTGTCTTCATTGGGTAAATTTGCATAATTTGGTGATCTCTCCTCTCATTTATTTAAGTCTTGATCTTTGATTGTAAACCTGTGCTTTTCGAATAATGGTTTATAGATTTTTTATTGATGTTTTGGTTAGAGATTTTACTGTAATGGTGCATATGACAGACCTACGACAGTCCTTATGCCAGTTCCTATATATAATCAGACTCACTGTAATTTTAACATCATAGTTGTTCATATAATGCATTTGATAATGGTGCTATCACGCTGTCACGTTGAGCTGCACGGCCTACTCTTCTTCTAGTATATATATCATATGTGTGCATTCTTTTTAATTGGTGTTTATGTTGCAGCAAGAGTTTTTTCGGAAGCTGATGGAAGTATTCAGAATGTGCGAAGACTTGGAAAATATTGATGGCCTTCACATGATATTCAAAATAGTCAAAGGGATTGGTCAGTATTCAATTCTACACCATTTTTATTTGGATCCTGATTTTGTCAATTATGTTCCATTCATTCTAGTGATATGTTTCTGCCTTGCAGTTTTGCTAAATAGTCCAGCGATTTTTGAGAGAATTTTTAGTGATGACTTTATAGTGGACATTATTGGTGCCCTCGAGTGTAAGTGTTTAGTCTTAATTTCATGTCTATTCTCATGTGGTTTTACTTATATTTTATAGTAATCTGTTGGCTGAATTTAGGGCTAATAGAGGTTTAAATTTGACGTACGTGATTTAGACAATTTAATTTCTTCATTCTTTCCCTCTACCTTTTCTGAACCACTTGTTTTAGCAATATGCAGATGATCCGGAGCTTCCCCGTGTTCAACATCATCGGAAATTCTTAAAGGAGCATGTTGTTTTTAAGGAGGTATGATATGCTATTTCTTGTTTATTTTTTGGAGAGCTGTAAATTAGGTAGATCTTTACTCCGTAAATGTCATAGCAATTTTGTTCCTAATAATATGTTGCCTATTTTCTCTTGTAGGCTATACCTATAAAAGATCCCGTTGTGTTGTCAAAGATACATCAGACATATAGAGTTGGTTTTTTGAAGGTTTGGCTCTTTGTTAGGCTTTTATGGCTGATTGGTTTCCTCTTCAATATGATTTTTACCTTCCCTTCTCACTTTCAGGATGTTGTTCTGGCTAGATTATTGGATGAGGGTATTGGTGCAAATCTTAACTCCATAATACATTCAAACAATGCCTATGTAAGATCTGATTAAAAAAGAATGGGGACATATAATTAGTTTTGAAAATGTTGTCTTTATATTTGTCTGCTCTGTTTTTTTTAGGTTGTCTCTTCATTGAAGGATGACAGTACATTTATCCAGGAGTTGTTTGCTAGGCTAAAATCAGCCACCACGACTCAAGAATCAAAGAAGAATTTGGTAAGCCTTGTTGAAGATATTGTTTTATCTGCTTTTCCTTGGCTATATATATATATGGAAGAAAGCTGTTCCTCCCTTGCGGGCCTGATCTCTTACCAATATGAGTGATTGAGGGGGATTGGTTTTTCGTAACATTCCCTTCCACTTACATCTTGTACTCTAGACATCGATCACCATCCCATGAGTTTGGATTCTTTCCCCTTCCATCCCTATTATGACCCCTCATATAATAAACAAACTTATATACGGCAGTGCTACTGTACAATTCTATCATGATGTTATATCATATTTGAATTTGTTCCTGCTTGATGATGTATCTTACTACACATTTTCAGTCATGTAGTTTTCACTTGTAAAAGAAATAGAATCCCTGTAAATGGTCTCTCTGTTCTGTTTCATTTACTTCCCCTAATCAGCTTATATGGTTAGAAACTTAGGAATATATAGTTTGTCTTAGAGTCAGTGTTTTCTATTGTTAATCAATGTAAGTACTACTGGTGTGGAACACCTTGTGCTTCACTTTCGGATTTCCTTGAACAATGCATGTCCTTTGTTGCTGGGCACTGTCTACTCTGGTAAAGGTTCTCCTATTCTGCAGCCTTCAGCTTGATCACAAAACTAAGTATACCAAACTGTGATGTTCAAACCATTGAAGAATGTGTTGCTATAAAGTGAACCCATGTAATCTAAATTGTTTTTAGTTGCAGTGGTGCATTCACATCATCTGCTATTTTTTACATTTGCTTTAATGGAACAGAGGAGATATATTGATAGAGTTTAGAGCAAAGTAGTTGTAACCGATGTTACTAAAGCTGACTAAGCTTGGCCTGCTGGACTGGTCTGACTATGAAACAAGCCAATGGCTGGTTCAGTTTAGATACTGGATTGGGTGTGGTAATGAATCGACACTGATGTCATCAATCCATACATAAACCGGATTGAACTGGTGCAAATTGTCTGAACCAACTGGATATTCTTGGGGGCCAAGCCCTTCTGCATACGGTAAGTCATAAATGGTCAGACAAAAGTGCAAGTACCTGCATGTGAACCAGATTTAACTTGTGCAAACCACCAGACCAAAGTAGATGGTTTCTCATTGTGCAAGGCCATTTGCAGTCATGTTCATTGTTGTTGCTTGCTACAGTCACATCGGTAAAACATCAGTGCAAGTATGTTTGTAACTGCATTATGCTGTAGGCTGGTTGTCAAGCTTGTACGAGTGCAAATGCTTGTAGGTTCTTGTGTAATACGTGTAAGTACAACAGCAGCAACAACAACAAAGCCTTATCCCGCTTGGAAATTTTGATTACATTGATCAAATGATGCCATTCAGCACAAATGAAGTGCCTTGTTTATTCTACACATTCCTTTTCTTCCAAAAAAGTCATGTAAATCAATATGCACCATAGTAACTTGGTAGATTACCTCGCTATCTGAATGGGGTCAATGTTTTACTTTCTTTAAAACGAAACTTGTCTATGTAGCTGTTATCATATATATTAGTTATATACTAGTAGTTCTTCCTATCTTGTATGGCTATATTTCTATTGTGTGCAAATACTGCCTTGTTTGATGCTCATAATTTTCCATAGATCCTTATTCTAAACACTGTTTTCCTCTTATGTGGGGTGAACAGGTTTATTTCTTGCATGAATTTTGTAGTTTGAGCAAGAGCTTGCAGATGGTCCAGCAGCTTCGGCTTTTTAGGTATGTTACATTTGAATGGTCTACTGAGATAGGTGTTTTTTCTGTTTGTCTGTTAAAGAATGAATTTGGTTTAGCATATTAAATGAACATATGCTGCTTTATTTCCTTCCATTTGTTTTGGAGTTATTCAGTAGCTTTTAGTGGAAAACATTTTTCCTTAGTCTTCTATGAAGTGCGTGATGGTGGGCCTAATTATGGTTTTTTGACTAAGCCCTAGTGGAAAACCTGAATAACAATTTGCACACCTGGCATGGTATTTTTGCAGACTATGCATTAGCAAGCTTTTACTTGCCATATCACAACTTATCAAGGAAACTTTTGATACACTATTAAAAGTCATGTCTGTAGTAGCTTTTAAATGAAACTATTGTAGGTAACCTTTTACTACACTTTTCTGACTCGTAATACTTGTAACTGACTCATGCTGATTACATTTGTATTGCCATTTATTTATTCTAGATCCGGGAAGTTATTTAATCCCATTGGTTATTAATTGCAAATTCTGGATGTATGTAGGGATCTAATGAATGAAGGCATTTTTGACGTTGTCACTGATGTCTTACAAAGTCAAGACAAAAAGCTTGTGCTAACTGGGTATTGCTCCCTTGTCAATTTGATTGGTGTAAAATTCACTTGATTTTGTTTTTTGTACATTCCTTATGATTAATTTCTAATATGAAATCACTGTGATGGTTGCAGAACAGATATCCTCATTCTTTTCTTGAATCAAGATCCTAATCTCTTGCGATCCTATTTTGTTCGACAGGAAGGATTTGCTCTTCTAGGACTTTTGGTATGTTTTTTATGCAACTGAGTTCATATATTTCTTTTATGTGACATTCATACTCAAAGATTTATCGGAAATAAAAAACTTGTAGGTGAACCTATATATAGTGTTATCTGATGCTAAACTGCAATTCTGAATCCAGAAGTCAGTAGTTTAGTGGAGTGTTTTGCTTGTTTTCTCGTATTAGTGCTGCCAACTGTTGTAGGATAAATATGTGTATTCTGTGATGGTAAAACTGATGTAAGACATCAAAGAATGAATACAAGGCGTGGTATAGTCTTACTAAAGATTCAAAACCGAAGGAAAGAAATTAATGATTAACCAGAGGGCTGTTTTGATAGCATTAACTTTGAACAGTTACTGCAAAAAGTCTAGGGAGAAATGGAAGATGGGGGGATATGTTTAGATAGAAAGGAATCTGAAGAACTAAAGCTTCTAAACATCTAAAGTGAAGTTTGATTGTGTTTTAGAGTTTTTCTTAACTGTTTTGCAAAATAATTTTACAATTTATTTTTGAAAAAGAAACAAGAATCTGTTTACGATAGTGTTAAAAGAAGTTTCAAAAGCTTTTTTTCTTTTCAATTTAAATACATTTTTCTGATTTTTTTTTTCCAAAATTACAAACCTTACGTACAGTATCTATGGTGCCACGGGTGCTGTTCTCCAATCAAATTTCTGTTTTACTTTGATAATTTAAAGTTTATTAAATGTATCACATATTACTGAGGTGAAATTCTAAATATGATTGGAAAACAATATCTATGTTACCTATGGTACTATACTATATTTTCTCCTTTTTAAAATAGTTGATAAAAGTATTATGTCAAACTTTTTTTTTTTTCAAAACCTTAATACTTTTTTTGCTGACAGCTATTAAAGAAGCCCTAAATATCCTTGAAATGGGTATTGGTTTAAGGTAAAAGGGCATCTGACAATTTTAAAATCATCCTGGTAGGATTATTCAGTTCAGTGGAATTGGTTTCTGAATCCTGTGTTTGGAAGCAACTCAAGATTTGAAAATTCAGTTCTTCCTAGACTTGGTAAATGAACTTTTTTAAATTTGAATATTGTTTCATTTCTGACTTGCTGAAATTGTTTCATTTCCACTTGGTTCCTTATTATTCTATTAAACTTTCTACGTATTCTTTAACTCTGCCGCATCTATGGGTTGCAGATTGGTCTGTTTTCCTGAGAGATTTGAAGCTCCGATTAGATGTTTCAATTCCAAATATAAGTGTCTGGAAATCCATAAGTTGGATACCTGTTAAATGATTCATTGCAGTGGTGTTTCTTTGAGTGTAGTTCAAACCAATTTTGTGGAGATAATGTTTTGGCCTTATTATAGTTCCCTGGTAGTAAATTTAGTGTGGAAAAATGCAGTCGCCAACATACATGCTCTCACGTGCACAAACTAATGAAACTGTAATGTTTCTGAGTTTTTGATTGCATTTCTGGGAATGTGGAAAAAATTATTCTGAAATTTAATACATTTTTGTTTAAACAAGTTATCAAAACGATTCTGAAGTTTATTATCTTTAATTAGTTATGCTTTAGATTGTATGTGTCTTTATTACCTTTTCTTATTAAAAAATAAAAGTAATATGTATTGAATTTTGAGTAGTCTTTTCTTATCCACTACCGATAAAGCAGCCACACCATGCCCTCAATCTGGAACTACTTAAAATCTAATTATTGGGAGGCATAATATTGAAGAGAAATGAGTTGTATGTATCTTGACTGAATTGCACAAAAGGACTACTGCTTTTCTGTTAACATTGCAGAAGTTGTGACAGAAGCTTAGTGGTAAAACAGTTGTAACTAAATGACCATGACAGTTGTAAAACTGATCATAACGGTTGTAACAGGCAACTAACTAACTAAATCTGTTACAGCATATGACAACAAACTTCTATAGTTTTTATTTGATACAAATGGAGTTATACACTGGCACATGATATGCGATTTATGGATACTATCGACTTAGTGTCTATATTTACTAGTTGATTTGTTATATATCTAGTTATGCTTTATTCGGAAGGCTAGCCCAGTTTGTATTTAGTTATGCATGTTATCTTTTACACAGGTTAAAGGAATGCTAACAGATTTTGAAGAGAACATGCACTGCCAGTTTCTTGAAATTCTTCGCAATTTATTGGACTCATGTACATTGTCTGGATCACAGGTTCGTGATTTGTGCTATTTTCTGGAGCCTATCGATTTTTACCTTGCTTGTAACTTCTTGTTGTATGATCCATATTTTTCTTAACTGATATATTTATGTTTGTGTTTCTTTTGTAGTTGTTAATTTTTAAGTGCCTCATGTTTGATTAAAAATTTATGAAAACTCAATTCCTTGACTTAAAATTTGCATTTCCATATCCTGATATTAGTTTTTTTGCACTTATCTACTTTTTTATGGTGGTATTTTATTATGGCGAATTTTTTTGCCTGTTATTTTTATACTTTAATAAAAAGAAATAACATGTATTGAAGGGAGAGGGTGCATTTTAGACCTTACTGGTGGTAGCTTTTCATTTGGAGTCAATGTATTTGTGTTTGCCTTTTCTTTTCTAGATTTGAATGTTGTGTTCTAACTGGGAGTATATTTAATCATTGGACAATCTGATCAGTTAAAATTATATGTCAGGCTGAAGTATTTTAATGGGAACCAAGTCTTTTTTTTTTTTTTTCTTGTTGACGAACCGGGATCATGTGATCAGAGTGTGATTATTGACCTGACGAGCTTCTCTTGAGTTGCCTAAAAAAAGAGAAAAAAGGGAAGTTAAAATGTATAATAAGACATCTCATTTGGAGTTGTATATTATTAGAATAATTTGAATAGTAACAGTAACGGTCATTTTGACAGTTTCAGGAAGAAAGTCAGGGGAAGCTAGACTTTATTAAAAGAATTGATATTTGAGAGAGAAAACTAAGCAAAATTTTTATGGAGTTGTCATTGTTGCTTGAGAAAAAAGGAGAGAACATTTGAGTGGATCCATGTCAATTACACACTGGAGTTCATTAGTGATGAAACGCAAGATGGAAACTCATTTACCCTATTTTCGTAATTCTCACTCCCTCTCAAGCTGGAGGATACAGGTCTTATGTGTGTACTCAAGTTCTGGAACTGCCTCATCTGAAGGGTGCAGTAATTGGGATGACGGGAAAATATCACAATTCTGGACTGGGTACATAAGGAGATTCACTTGACAGAAAGATTTGAACTTTGGCATTTTGTGGGCAAAAAATGGACGGGGGTGGGTGCAAATTTGGTGTGTAAAGCACCATTTAGCATACTAATAATTGATGGAAAATCCATCTCCTGCATTAATGTCGAGAAACAATTAAGATGGGTAATTTGGAAGATAATGAAGCCCTAAATGAAGATGGTGAGGCTGTCTTCCAAATCACTGGAGATATCTTTTGTGATGGATTGGTTGTTGTTGCAGGTATAAAAACCTCTTTCGAGATGAGAATGGTGTTTTTCTTGGCTGCGTTTGCAGTGAGCTTGGAGGTTGCTCTATACCTGCAGCAGAGTTTTGGTTAATTTTTCATGGTTTGAAATTGGCTTGGTGTTTTTTAAGATTGTGATTTATTCAGATTCTCAGATTGCTGAGGTTGTTACATGTTACTCCTTGCTTAAAGCCACCCTGTTCATCAATTTAAATGGGTCACATGATTTGACATCATGTTTGGTTTGGGTCTTGAATTTTCAAAACTTAATTTCTGATGTACGTCCTGATTTTTCTCTAATTCCTCCGAGGCATTCTAGATGTTTCTTGTCTTGGATAAATTATTCAGTCACATTAAATGAATATGGAGAGTTTATTGCTATCGAGGTGGATAAACATACTGGGGAAGAGTTAGTTTCATACTTTCAGCCATACGGACAAGAGTGATTTTCAGCAGGAGATGATTGTCGGAATTTAAATTTAGGGGCACCTATGATAGTTATTGGCAGAAGTAGGAACAGACAAACAGTTGTATACTAAAACATGTAATACTAGCTGTTTTTAGGGGTTATTAGAATATGATGACTATCATGTTAATAGTTTATGGAGAAAGTTAGGAGCAGTTACGGTTTATTTAATGTGTAATAGGGAGGTGGATGTTCATCTGGTAATTTGGACAGTGAACTCTTCTAAGAATCTTTTTGACTCTGTGACAGCAAATTCTGCTGTACTTTTTTTGTGATTTAAAAGTACTATTTTTCATTTTATCTGCTGGTGTTGTATCAAATTTTCTTGCTTTGCATTTTGAAGTCAACATACTAAGTTTTGTTTGTGCAGGGATAAATTTTTGAATGCTGCATAGTATTTTATATTATATTTGCTGAATTGTTGGAAAAACTTGTCAGTTAAAGTTTCACGTAAGATGATGTCTATTTCTGTCTGTATGATGGATAATACTATATCTTATTTTATTGACTATTTTAGTTTTATCTGACAGAGGGACACTATTATTGACATATTCTTTGAGAGGCATTTGGGGCAATTGATTGAGGTTATAACAGCATCTTGTCCTTCAGAAAACACTCCTGATGAAAATGACAAATCAATAGGTCCTGGGCGAAGTGCTCATCGTCAGAATGGAACAAAGCCGGAGATACTATCAAACATATGTGAATTACTCTGCTTTTGTGTCCTACATCATCCATACAGAATAAAGTATTTTCTTGTTGCTCTGCAGTATCAGTTGATTTTGTACTGTTATGCATGAAAGTTGTGTTTATGGTTTACTCTTTGCTGTTTTTAGGTGTAACTTTCTTCTTAATAATGTGTTTGAAAAAATATTGCTGTTGACACGGAGAGCAGAAAGATACTTAGTTGTTGGTGCTGTCCGGTTTGTTCGGACTATTCTCTCGCGCCATGTAAGTTTAAATTACCATGACTTGAAGAATTAATCTGATTATGTTATTGTTCGGGGGGTATTTACCATATGTAGACAAATGCCTATTATTACATTCTTATGATAGAGCAAAGTTGAAAGATTCAAATCTGTCCAAATCTGTCCAAATAAAAGGTGATTGAGAAATAGAGGACAACTTTTATTGTTTCATTATGAATTGTGGTGATATTGCCAATTGGTGCAAGAAGGCAAGAATTTTACTTTTTTTTGTGGTAGATATCGCAGTTTTGTCAGCTGCCTTGATGGCCTGGTTTGACAATGTAGGGGGTTCTGTCTTCTGTATTGTCACCATGACATCGGCAATGGCAGCTGTATATCATGAAACTGACTTTCGCTGCAGTAAAAGCCTGGAAAGTGTTTGATGTTTTTTTCACTTAATTATACTTCATTATAATTGTAAAAGTCAAGTGATTTGTGAATTGTATCTAGTGGTTTCTTATTACCAATGTTAATGTTTTTCCTTGAAAAAAAACAGTTCATTTGCCTTCATTACTTGCATTTCATCTAACAATTTGGAGTGTTAAACTGCAGGATGAGCATTTGCTAAATTATGTTGTTAGGAATAATGTTCTGAAACCAATCATTGATGCCTTTGTTTCTAACGGCAATCGCTACAATCTGCTCCATTCTGCTGTTCTGGAGCTTTTTGAGTTTATTAGGAAGGTGTGAATCTTTAATTAGTGTTGTGGATCTTAAATGCCTCGAGAAATGTTGAACTGATACGTTGCATTGTACAGGAGAATCTGAAAGTATTGCTGAAATACATAGTTGATTGTTTTTGGGACCAGCTGGTGAAATTTGAGTATCTGGCGTCCATTCACTCAATGAAAGTAAAATATGAACAGGTAAACCGTTTTCTTTGAGCATTACTTGCGGGTGAAACACAGGCTTGATTTTGTGTGCTTGCTTGCAGTGTTTGGATAATGGTGGGACAAAAGATGCCGTTAGTGTTGTGGACCTTCGTAGACGAAATGATGAGCGTGCTTTGGAGAGAGAAGAAGAACGGTACTTTAATGAGGACAGGTACATTATCTTCTTTGTTGATAATTCTAAGAGATTTCAGTTGCTTATATAACTAGCATGGGGTCTTACTTTTCAATTATTTAATCAGTGATGAGGAGGATATTGCTTCTGCATCTGTTCCGCCGAATCAGAAAGGACACCAACAACCTAATCTATCCAATGGAGTTGCTTCAAGCTATTCACAGTTAAGGTATACTTCTGCTTCTTAGTATTATGTTTAATTTTCTGTAGTTCATATTCTATAAAATTATTTGTTCATCTTGATTTTCAGTCCAAGGTCACTGGTTGACTATGAGGATGATGAGGACGATGAAGATTACAAACCACCACCAAGGAAGCAGCCTGAAACTTCGGAGGAAGATGATGGGGTATTGGAGTCTCTCAGGTTGAAGAGGAAGTTACCTTCAAAAGATAAGGAACCTGAACTTGTGAAGAAACAGAAGTTATCAAAGAATTCTAAATCTAAAGATAGTGTCTTTGCTGCCTTGTGTTCAACATTGAGCCAAGCTTCGCTACCTAGTAAGAAAACATCAATCAGCATTCAGACAAGTGCTCGAACAGTTGAGGGGAGGATGGGCTCAAGTGAAAATAATCAGGGAGATGTACAAAGTATTTCTAGAAGCAGTTCCGATAATAGCAACATTGCAGGAGAAGACAATCACGTAGAGAAAGAGGCTGAAGACTCTAGAAGCTTTTCCGATTGCTTGCATGCAAAATCGGATAACATACAATTGGGTGGAGAAGAACGTCCATTGGTTGCCCCAAAGTCTTCACCGGAGATGGCTGTAAATGGATCGTAAGCTTTCACTCTTGCAGGAAGGCAGATTATTTGTTTCATTTGACGTCTAGATTTGCTGGTGGGTAAGTGGTTCTGACTACATACATAGAGCTTTGAGACGAAGGAAATTTACCTACAAGAGGGTAAATTCTGCTTATGCGTTGCATCGAGGACATGGGAATACTGTACAGTGCCACTAAGGCGGGGAGATATTAATACAGCAACGTGGGTGGATATGCTCCAATTCTTCAGTTTGCTATTTGGGCCTTTGAGCTTAGTAGTTGTTTTTGTATGACATTCCTGAGAAATAATTTTCCTAATTTTCTCCATCCCCCAAATTTACCTCATCCAGCTCATTTATTTACAAAGTTTCTGTCAGTATCCAAGGTGCAAATGAGGGGTAATCATGTTATATTGTATTCCTTCTCAGTGTTTGAACTTCATGATTGAGGGCACCAATATTTTGTCCTACACAGGTCTTTCATGTGTCTTTTTTCCTCCTTTATTTCGGTGGTGGGAATACGTGCAGTGAGTATCCAAGGCCCATTTTTCACTTATGTAGGGAATCGTCAACCGTTGTAAATCTATTAAACTGTTGAGTATTGCAAAGGACTCTTATGCAGCTTTTCTACATCTTAACTGGATTTTACGTGGTTAATTATTGATGTTTGTTGCTGACGTGAACTTGCATCTATCTTGTATTTTATTTTCCGTATTTCGTATTATGCCGCTTTTTGTGCTGAAACTGCAACTTTGCAATAGCCCAGCCTCTATTATTTAACACTAATGTCCTTTTTTATTTGGATTTGTTCTGATTACATACCATAGATCTGTGTGGACTGGGTTTGAGACTCTGTAAATCAGTAGTGAACCAAAGCTATGAAGATAAATCATGATTTGCTTTTCTAGAAATGTGAACTGGTCGATTTGGGGTGTTCTCATTCTTCATGGTGAAGGCCAATAAAAATACCTTCAAACCCATCTTGGAAAAGATGATCGAGAGACCTAGCATGTTTGTCCTTTTGTTTCTAGATGTCTCTAACCAATGTTATCTGAAAGCTACATTTTCTTTGTTTCTCAGTAAACAGTGTATTGGAATGTAAGTTGGTGTATTATAAGGACATCAAACCTCTGTTCAGTTTAATGGAACAAGAGTCCAAATATGCTTAATAAGTGAAAAATAGTAACTTCTTTCTGTGGCTGACAAAGTAACCTCTTATATTTGTGGTTTCGAATCTTTCGACTTTGGAAGAACAAGTTGTTTTCTACAACAATCATTTATCAATAACTCACTTCTAAACGTCTTCATAGTATTTTTTCTTTTCTACATGCTTATTCCATTGTTAGCTGGTTTCCTCTTACAAACAATATCGTTAAAATTAACTATAAGTGGTAGCAAATTTTTAAGGTTATGCCACTTGTGGAAGGAAGACGAATATATATTTTCTCTTTCTACTATAGTCTTAAAATTAAACCTTTTGAGTCATAGTTTTAGGGTTAGATTCTCTCTTCAAGAGGGTTTTTCAAACTTGATTTTTTGAATGTGATCTTTTCTTTAGCTCTAGTGGCTGTGATCAAGGGTTTATGCCTATGGTAATGTCATATAGAACCATATTTTTAGAAAAGTGAGTTAAGTGGTCAACATATTTATTAAGCTTGATTTATCAATTCAATTTTTTTTCCTCTTCTATTATTTCTTCTTTTATTTCTTTACAATTTTTTTTTTATTAATGTACACTTTACCTTATTTTCTGAGGTCTTTTGTCTTTTATTTTTGAATTTTAACTAAAAGAAAAAGTGATGACTTTTCGGGACATACATATTTTTTTTATTAATTTTTAATATAATTTTTTAAGGAGGTAAAAAGTTGAAGACGCATTTAGAATAACATTTAGAGGTTAGAAATTTTGATGTATTTGTAATGGTTTTTTTGTTATTGATATTAAAAATCATAAAATTTATGATTTGGTTCGTTGATTAATTTTAATTAAAAGTATACTATGATAAATGTTATTGAAAAGAATTGTGCCACATGAAAATATAATGTATAAAAGTGGAGTGAGATTTCGAAAGTTACTATGTAAGGTTTTGAAATTGAGATAGTGTTTTATTTGATTTTCATAATTACAACTAAACAAAAAGTTTACAAACACTCGTATTTGATTTTGAAAAATACTGTAAAACACTTTTTTAAACATCATATTTTCTTTCATAATTTCTAAGTCTTTTTTCTTCTTTTTTAAATGATCATCACATTTTCTTTATTTATTGATGATGTTTAGAAACAACAACAAAATTGTCAAATATTTGTATATTTAGCTAAATTACTTCATTAGTGTCTATATTTGTATAATCCATTTAATTTGGAATTTCAATTAATTTTTAAATTAATATGAATTTGATTTATTCTATTAAATTTGTCTAGTGTCAATTGACGAAAATAATAGAAGTTTTAAATAAAATAGGAAAGGAATTAAATAAATGATAAGCACAGGGATAAAAAGAATAATGCAGCCATAACTTTTGCTTATAAAATATTTGTAGATTTTTTTTTTCATTTTTTGATTGGGCATCTTTTGTACTGTCCACATAATTTTTATATTCTAATAGTCTAATCTTTTTTTTTTCGAATCTATTTATCAAATGAAAATATTTCGCAAAATGTTTTGAAACCTTTTATATAATTATAACTCAATAAAGTTAATTTTTATTTTGCATAAATTTATAATAAATACTTTTATTCCATATAATAAATATATTTTCAATAAATATCATGCTCCTATAAGTTACTGACACTGGTTAGTAGCTTGATTGTATTTTCTATTTTTTATATTTTATTATAATTATTGTATTTTAAATATAAATGAGAAAAAAGGTCAATTCACACGTTTTTTCACAGTAATTAGTCTAGCAATTTAACAACATCACTCTTTCTCTCTCATACTCTAATATATCTTCTTTCTTTCTCTTTCTCTTAACTCTGAATCAAGTATCGGAATGGGCGCATAGTGAAGGTGATGAGGTGAGTGTGATATTTTCTTTTTTTGTTGTTTCAATCTTTCAATCGTTCATTCCAAATGCTGTTTGAAAAATGACTGAAGGAAAATTGTGTAGGGTTTCGATTTGGTCGATTTACTTTTTGTTATCACTGTAGAACATTGGCCCTATTCTTTTTGATTTTCATAAGTTTGTAAGTTGAATGATGTTTTTTTTTTTTTTCTTTCCTGCTGTAGTCACAGACGTTGGTTTTTCATAATTTGGAATTAGTTCTCTGGAAGAATTGATGCAGCAAAGTTTATATCTCTGTTGTTAAAGTAAAATTTGAGGACATATATAAAATATAGAACATGTCAAGTAAGAAGGAAGAGAAATCTCAGGCTGCAGCTGAAAGAATCAAGGCTGCGGCTCTGAGTGCTGCTAAGGGCCTTAGCCGTGCGCAGGCGGAAAGGGCGGCGGCGGCGGCCGCCCGAAATGTCAATGCTTATGGGCAGAAGGAAGAAGGGCCCAGCAGATGGCAGGAGAAAAGAGAAGCTAAGAGGCAGATGTATTTGATGAGTACTGAGAAAGCTGTTAAATTGGGTGAAAGGAAAGACCTTAAGCCTGCAATGTCGGCTTCCGGTGGGGCGGCGCAGTGCCAAAAGTGTTTCCAAAGTGGCCACTGGACATATGAATGCAAGAATGAAAGGGTCTACATTTCAAGACCTTCTCGGACACAGCAACTGAAAAACCCTAAATTGAGGGCGAATGTGTCAGAGACTTATGATTTGGATGATAATGTTGCTGATGGTGCTAAGCAGGAAAAGGCAAAAGCAAGTTCCAAACAAACCAAAAGGAAACATAATTCTGGAAGTGATAGCGAGGATTCGGTTTTTGAGACTGATAGTGGCAGTGGGTCGTCGTCTGTTACGGGATCAGATTATTCTTCTGAAAGTAGTTCAGATTACTCTTCATCTTCTGATTCAGAGGAAGAACGAAGACGGAGGAGGAAGAAGAAGCAGAAGAGAGGAAGACGCAAGAGGTACAGTACATCATCAGAATCATCTGATTCTGCTTCTGCTTCAGATTCTGATTCTGATGATAAAAGCAGCCGGAGAAAGAAGAGGCATAATCGAAGACGCTGAATGAGACTTAAGAATGATTGCAGCAACTAAGGATTTGGTGAGCGAGGGGAAGACAATGTCCATGGATACAATCATCAAGTTTCGGCAGATATGGTGCTTGTTTATGATGTCCTTAATGTAGAATAAGCTTTGATAGATGCTAAGTTGTGTTTTATTTTTTCTTTTATCATTATGATCTCTTGAAGAGACTCGCAAGTTAGGTTTAATCTATCAACATTTAACTTTGTGAATGTGCTCTATATTAAAGTGAGATGTTTAAGCACTTAGATGCCTTTGCTATTGATCAAATGCTGTCATAATCAGATACTCATTTGCAATGTAATTCTTGTGTAGTTTTGAGGCTTTCATTACAGAGTTGCTTCTTGCACATTGTCTATCTCTGAGGGCTTTCGGGCATCTAGATTACATTAAACCAACTGAGCTTTTTTATAGCTCATGGATTAAAGTTCACTTTTTTGTGATCTGTTTTTTCAGGGGATTGGGTTGGGTTGACCTCTTTGACACCCCTAACTGAACAACGAAGCTTTTAGTTTTCATGCTTCTGGTGGATCCCTAATTTTTAATTCTACATTCAATTGTAGTTTGTCTTGTTACCAACTTTTGTTGATGGATCTTATCTCCGTAATCCTGTGGTTTGTCTGTGTCAAGGATCATGCTCAACTGTGATGTAAGTGATAAAATTGTGGTTGTGCTCTATTTTATATTTAGATGCTTAAGAACATGGATGGTTTTTGCAATTGATTCAATTCAAGTTTCAAAAGTTGTCATACTCCGATGCTCATTTAAAGGTAAATTCTTGTTTAATTTTGAGGCTTTCGTTACTGAGTTGGTTCTTGCGTCTTCTCTATCTCTAGAGGTATTTTCTGCGTCTTGACTATGTCAAACTAATTGACCTTGACCTTATTGCTTAATCTGTTGGCATAATATTAACCCCGCTAGCTTTTGGTTTTCGTATCTGTTTATCTCCGGAAGCTTGTGATGTGTGTCAGGGTTTTCGGTCATGCAAAGCTATCATTTAACTGAAATTATTTTGGGGTACTAACTGTTTTGAAATACGTTATGCCCACTCCATAAATTTCACATTATTGCATATGACAAAAATTTCCATTATTTTTTTTTAAAATTCCTTTCCCAAATCTATGTAGGTCGAAATATTCCTGCAATTTGGTAGGTAATGTTGTACTGAAATTTACCAAATTTGGCATTTGTTCCACACCTTGTAGGCTCTAGGACAAGAGAACAAAACATGATTTGTGGATTCTTCTACCTCTTGACACAAAGGACATAACAGCGTTGATTGTGCATTTAAAATCTTCCTCATTTTCAACCTATTTATAAGCATTCTCTGGGTAAAGCATAAGACCATAGGGAGAAATTTGGAGCCTCACATACTTTTTAATATAGGATCCAACGACTGTACCCATAGCTCTTGTTTTTTAACTTGATCATAAGCCAAGCTAACTATGCATATCTCTTCATATTCTTCCCCGACACTATCTATCCTCTTCATTTATATTAACTTTTCCTGCTATATTTGAGACATAACATTTTGTGATAAAAATTTCTCTAACTCAAATAATTCTCTCTTCTAAACAAATAACCAGTCCCATGTATTTTTTTTTATCCAAGCACCCATGTTACTCATCACACTACTTTCTTTTTCTGATACTTGGTAATTCTACTGAACTTTTATGTAAGCGTTATGTCTTCCTAGAACTTTGTCCTTATCCATATCTCATCTTTTTATTAATCATCTTATCATATTATTTTAGTTGATTTTGTTATGCACTTAATCTCTCTGTATTCCTAGTTCACTAAAAAAAATCTCTTTACCATTATTTGTGTGTGTGTGTGAACTATGATAAAAAAAATTTGAGGTTCAAATATGCTCTTTAGTTCTTCACATGTGAAATAAGTGTTTTCATCCTTTCCAATTTAAAATCTATCTTTTTAATTCTTATAATTTGAAGGAAAAAAATTGTTTTAGTTTATTTAAATGTTGTCAAAATAAATATTTTTTAAAAAAAAACAAAACATGTGATTGATTTTTTTTTTTTATAAAAATACAAACTTAAAAGTAAATTCTCATGTAAGTAATTTGTAATTATTAATTATATAAATATATTTTTTTAATAATATTCAATATAAAGACTGAAACAAACATTTTTCAAAATATAGAATTAAAAGACCAATTATAAATTTTGAGAAAAAATAGACTTATCCTAAATTGGAGTAACATATTTAAACTTCATTTCTCTGAAATGATGAAAGTGATCCACATAACATAAGTTGATCATATATACCTTAGTACCTCAAATTTCGCCTGATTTTGAAAATTTAATTTATCACACCAATATATTGGTCAAAATTGGTGTGAGAAAGTAGGTGAATTTTTATTTATAGAAACCAATGGATGGTATTGTACCCAATACTTAAAAATTTGTTAAGCTTATAAATATTATTTGGTTTGAATAATGGTCACTTCATGGAATTATTAATATTATAAGTAATATATGCATTTACTAATTTTTTTATATAATAAACATGTTAATTTTCTGCATGCAAAATTTATTTTCAAAATTTGAATTAAAACAAACTATCAATATTCAAATCTTAGACATTTTGTCAAATAAGATGAAATAAATTTATACTGTCTTTAGTTTATCAAAACTAATTAAAAAATAAAATTGATCATACTCAATATTTTGACGTTGTATAATTTATTTATTCATCTTTATACTTTAATCAATTATATATTAGACTAAAATAAATTTCAAATTTTAATTATAAATCATCTCTTCTATTTTTTAGTTTTTTTACTATAAAAGAAATATAGTTTGTATATATACAAAGGGGTCAAGTTGAACCTGTTTCCTCTTCCTTGCATTTGGATGATAGTAAGATGAGTACACTGAAATTTTGCCCCACATGGTTGTTACCATTTTCCTCTGTTCCCCCACTAGATGTTAATTTTGTTGTACTTTTTTTTTTTTTTCATTAATGCTTCTTCGTCTTTTCTTCTTCATTTCGCAGCAACAATGTTATGTACCCTACAGAGGACAAGGAGAACAAGATTCTTCTCCGCGTTTGCCGCTACTGCAATCATGAGGTTCTTCTATCTCCCTTCCTTTCCATTCCTAATTTCTTCCACAATGTTTTCATTCCAAGCGTGTCGTTGTTGAAATTCCTTTTTCTTAAACCCTAATATCATATTGTTGCTTTTGAAGATGTCCTCAAACCTTAAAAGACTTTGATTCTCTTAGGAGTCCCACATTGAAAAAGATAAGCTAATTGCCTTGATAATTAAGCCTTGAAGTTCTCTAACCTAATGAACTAGTCTCTTGGGTTGGACTCTCTTTTTGTACTTAGGTTCTAATAAGTGGTACTTTTGTTAATAGATAGTATACTACGGGAATTGCTTCCTATAAGTTGGATTAAGGTGCAAACTAAATACTGGGAAACGAGTGAAGCTATCTAAGAGAAAAGGACTACACCGAGTTAGTTTTGACAAGGGTGAAGTTGCTGTGGACCTTGGCCCCTTAAAGGGGTGACAGCTATTGGAATCCACACTAGTATGAATTCTTCAAACTAGTTTTTTTGGTATAACTCTCCTATTAAGCTTTAGTCTTAACATATGCCTTCAAACTGGAGATTGAATTTAGGAATAGCTGGTAGGAGTGACATCTCTTCTATTTTTCTGTTAGGTCCTAAGGAAAGCTTCCCATACGATTTAATGTGTCAACGAGTTTTTTCTTGTTTTCACTTACAGTTGACTTGTATTTCCATCATAGACATTTGACCTCTGTACCGGGCTGTTGCTTTTTTATTCTGACTCTCCAGTTCTCATGCCATGCATTTTCATAGTCAACAGATGTATTTCAACTTAGTGTTAAAAACAATGGAGTATTGAGTAACAGTGGGTCTTTAATATGTGACGTGTCTTAGCACTGTTCCTAAGACTTAAAAGTTACTTTGAAGTTAAAATTTCATGGATATTGTGTTCTTGAATTTTGGGATTTGAAAGAAACAAGTAATAGAAGGCAAAAGTTCCTAAACATAGTCTCTTTAAAATTTTAAAAGCTCCATTTCTAGATTTTTTCTTCATTTAAAATGCTTATCTTAAAATTCTGTTTTGCCTAGCATCTCTTTTTTAAAAGAGTAGCTCAACATAAGTTGGACCAAGTACTACCTTAAAATCTCTTTATTATGTATTCAATGTCTCTTTATTTTTCTTTTTACTTGTTAAGTTTTCGTAGGTCACTGTTATTAGTATTCACTGTTATTAGTATTGAATGATGCATGATAGTACATACAATATGATATAATTCACACTTTTGGCAATAGGAATTGATGAACAAATCATTTTGGTGCTTGACTCATACCATGCATCACCTGAATTGTTATGAAACATCCAAATCACATTATGCTCATGAATCGTGTGATTCTTGTACAACAGGGGTCATACGCGTCCTGCTTCAGTAAACCCTACAAAAGATTTTTTCAAAAGTTAGTGGAAAAAAAAAAGAGGGAAACGAGCTGATTTTTGCTACCAATCATTTCTAGGATGTCTTATTCTTCCTATACTCTCTTTTGACTATTTCTTATTGTCTAATATGCCTCGCCCAGACCACCCCATTGTGCTTTGTGCTTGTCGCTTACTTTTCACACTTCTTTATTATGCTGGTTCTGGTCTCTGTCTGTCACCATCATATATACATATATATTTACACTGCAGTACATATTCAACTTTTGATATATTTCTTTATGTTGAAGTGCTCATTTGTGAATTCTAGTCTTTGATTATGAATGTTTGCTTTTATATATAGTTATTAGTTTTATATATTAGGTTTTATTGTTGATAGTGAATTTCGTAATTCACGGTAAGGTTCTATTCACAATTTGAAAAATAAATCTTTTGCATCTCGATTCAAATACTATGTAAATACTGGACCGGTCATGTGTGAAATTCTTTTAGCTTATACAACATACTAGTCTTGTCATCTCAATTGGTGCTTTGGAAATCAGATTTTTACACAACTACATTGATTTTGGAAATATACTAATCAGGGCAAGAAAGTCTTGTGCATTTTATTGTTTTTGCTCGTAATTGTCACCATTGTTTTTCTGATGAAAGAAACTATTTTGAGGGACCACATACAGTTATGAATTATGATGTTATCGGTTAAGTATGGATATGCCTGTGTGATCGTTTTTCTCTTTTGAGCAGGAGATTGCAGATAATAACGTTGTCTATAGAAATAAGATACATCATTCTGTTAAAAGGCTCACTCGAGAGCTGGAAAATGTAGCTGCAGATCCAACACTTCCTCGCACCAAGTCTGTTCGCTGCTCTCAATGCAACCATGGAGAGGCTGTTTTTTTCAAGGTAAGTTTTACTGACTATGGAAGAGATGATCTATTTTCATGCTTATGAGTAGAATGTTAATTCCACATGATTAGGATTTCCATTTTGCATATTTTCAAAGGCCACCGAGCATCCTAGCAGTGATGTCTCTTCCTCCTTGGTCATGCAACTTTATGGGCAATTGTTTGGGTGTACATTCATTGTTCCAACTATCTGTGCCAAGTTTTTTCCCCCTGTGGCCATCCCTCTCCTCAAGTTGTCTTTCTAGCTTTGGTTTAAGGAGATAATTACTTTTAGGAGTTTTTTTAACTTTTGTATCATGTTTATTAGGAACTAGGTTGGATTTACTTGTTGTGTTTCAAATAACTATATATTTTCAATCTTACCAAGAGAGTTTTTGTTCAAAGGCAATAAAATCCTAAAAATAATCAAATCCAAAAAACATGTATTTAAAGGTCTGTAAATAAACTTAAGTCTGAGAGATGGTTAGAATATATCCAGTATTTTAGAATAGCTTAGCACATCTTTAAAAGATATTTAAAACATATTGTTATTCATCTAATTGAGAAGTCATATTAAACTAATACTTAATTATCAGTACAAGTGAATAGGACTGCTGGATTAGTATTTGTATCTCATGTGCAGCATCATTATATATTATATCAGTGTAATAGAATATTATCGAGAGCCTCCTTTTTCTTCCTTCACTGCCCAATCTCTTTAATTTCTTTAGTTTTGGGAAGCTTGCCTCTTTGTCAGCATGGCTTGTTAGTGATCTATGATTCATGATCATTCCAAATTTCGTTGTTCTTCAAAGATTGCTGAAATGCGTATTGCAGGTTTTGCCATTTATAGTTTTTAAAAGTTTCATTGCTGAAATCAGAAGATGCAATCTTATGACCAAATTTCTCAGAATACTTTTTACCCGATAACAAAATTAGTTTTCTTAACCGAACACTGGACAGAGAACCCTATTGAAGCGACTCCTGTTATTTGTAAATATCCATGAATTACTTAAGCCATTTAATTCTAACATGCTATCTACTCACAAATATTAATACATATATGGTGTGTAGGTGAAAGAAGTTCATTGTAACCCCCTTGGAATGTTTTAATCTTTTGATGTAACATTGAAGATAATGAATGCTCCTTTCATTGCAATTTAAAACTTCAGTCTGCATGTTCAGGAATAATGAACGTCTGATCATATGTTAGGATAAACATTTCGTTTCCAATATTCGTAACCAACACAATCATCTGCTTATCTTAATCTGTGATTAGAAATTCATCAAGAAACAATGTTTTAGTTAATTGGGGTGTTCTTAAATTTCTGAACGTATGTAGGCAACGGCCAAAGGGGAAGAAGGCTTGGCACTCAATTTTGTTTGCTGCAACCCAACTTGTGGCAACCGTTGGAGAGACTAGAACCCTGCATATCTTGCTCCAGTCAAGGTTCAACATTGAGGAGTTTTTAGCATATCAAATTTAGATAGGTGAGAAACTTTGTTTGTATATAAAACTTGACTTATGTGAAAACATTCACAATTAGTAGTTGTTCTCACACTTAAATTCCGTAATCAACTGTTGTTGACGTGTTTAATGGTTCAATACTTTACCGAACGGGTTATGAGAGAAATGTGCATTTAGTTTATTCGAGCTCCAAAACATTTATGCAAGGGCAATCCGATAATAAAAAAAACAAAGTCTAAAAAAAGTTGTGTCATGGACTTCATGTTTGGATTGATTGAACGGAATAACATGAATTAGCTTGAAACAAAATGATAATATGTTTTATAATTTGGATGATTTAAAATTAGGGTTGACTGAAATTGATACATTTTTATCTCATTTACAGATAGACATATTGAACTTTAATTTTTGTTTTAATTAATTCTTATACTTTACTCTGTAAAGATATCTAAATTTTTAATTTTATTGTACTAAATTATTAAATTTGTCAATTTTTTATTAATGCTTTTTTCTATTAGATTTGATTTAATAATTTACATTTAATTTCAATAATTCGTTAATCTTTTTCTTCTTTTTTGTTACAACTTATTTCTATATTTTAAACTACTATGAAATGATATTTTAAAATTAAATATAACAAAATAACATATGAAGGTCTATTTGATATTTTAATCCTAAATTTTGTTATGGTTTAATGTTTTAAATTATATTATAATTAAAAAAACTGTAAATTTACTATAATTATTTTAACATCGTATTAATGATATTTTGATTAATTGCTAAAAGGGTATGCTCGTACTTCAAGGTTATTAAATTTAATGGATATTATATTATTTATATTAAAAAAGTATTTAATTTGTGTGAATAATTTAATGCTGGAACTTAATGATTATTATATTATTTTTATATTGAGTAACTAAATATGTTATTTGATATTTAAAGTTTATATTCGTTCGCTTGTATAGAAACAAAACTGTAAGATTCATTTTATAAGTTTACTATAGGATCATGTTTGTTTTCATTAAACTGAATGCATATTAAAACAGAAGGCAACAAATATTTTTCGGAGGTAAAGTACAAAGAAATCACAAGTTTAATTTAATTATTTTTTTGTAATAAATAAATTAGATGAACTTACATAATCGAATGAAAAAGATGAAGGGTGGATAAATCAGTTGTTCTCACTCGTATTTAGAAAATAATGTTATAGAATGGAAGCACATTATATTACACAGGAGGCATTTAGAAGAATTTATTAGGACTTCTTGAAAGGGCGTATAACTTTTTAAGTTCTTTATTTTATTTCGGTAAATTTTATGATTTATTAAAAAAAGTTTTCTAGTTGATTTCTGTAAGGCTAATTTTTGAATTTATGAATATGTTTTAGTTTTACAAGAGTTTTTTTTAATAAACGTTTATGTTTCTTTTATTCTAACATATACGTGATGCCATTTATTCCATTAAATATACGAATTTAAGTGGAATGCATGGCAGATGAAACCAAGAGCAGTGTCTTAGTGCAGTACACAACATAACCAGCCAATAAATAATGTAAGTTGCATTCGAAGTTCCTGCATTTTCTACACTACACTGAAGTTATTCCTTTAACTTTAATTTAGGCTTCATTTAGTTTTTTTTATTCAAAAATTTATTTTCTAGTTTTATATTTCTTTTTCAATTTGTTCTTCCATCGAGTACGACGATCATAATTGTTTTCTCTATCACACTTTCTTAAGAGTGTGGCCTAATTAGGAGTTATTGCAGCTAAACTCCATGGATGGAAGGAAGGATGAAAAAAATTTACAACTTCAAATTTCAAGGGTTAAATTATAGCAATATTTATATACGCGAGAGATCTAATTTATATGAGAGGTTTAATAACTTGGTAACTTTCGGAACTATGTGAAAATTTCTAAATAGGTATTTAAACTATTTATAATTAGCAAATCCTATATATAAAAATATAAAACATGTGGCAAGTGAATTCTTACGTTATAGTAACCTAGGTTAACTTGGTATAAGCTGTTGATAATATTATTACATACCTGAAGTTTTATTACACGAACATGCCCTTGTTATATTATACTTAAAAAAACCTGTTTAACACTTATTTATATAATATAAGGACATATTCTTGCGTAAGTAGTGGTGTTTTCATTTGAAGCTTCCGAGGGTGAAGGCACCATTACCATCACCCTTGACTTTTACGTTGGTGTTGTTGGTGACACCAAATAGCTTTTGATTGTCTCCATTGAGAAGGCCACCAGCAGGAGGTTGAAGAGGAGAAAATGGAGCACTGTTCATGTTGGGATTCCATTGAGGATAAGTAGCCATTCCTCTGCTGCTATCACCTCCATCCATCATGTCGGCAAACCCTCTTACAAAACCTGCCATTCGGAGTAATTGATGAAGGGAAAGGAAAATTAACAACTATAGAAGATTTTTTACTTTGTTTTGGGTTTTCCTCAATTGCTATGTATGATGGTGTTGAGGGATCTGAGCATTTTATAGATGCATGAAGAGAATATGGTCATAGGTATCTCTACTCTTGTTTTCCTTCTCTAATTAGCCACATGATAGTGATACGTATAGCTTCAATGCAAAGCTAGTATCTTCGTGGGGTTACAATATTCTTACATATCTAAATTTTTTTATCACCACCAGAGTGGTATATGTTCTAAAGGAGCAAACTTATCAAAGGGGCAAAAACTTTGATAACAAAACGTGGAAATTTACAAGTGGTACAACCGTTGTAATGGACTTAAGTAGAATATGCTATAAAGGATTATATGATAAGATCTTATTAATTAATAATTAAGTTTATGTTTGATTTAATTTTACAAAATTGACTTTAAAATAAAATTTATATTTTCCTTTTATTTATATATTACTTTTGTTTATATATAATAATAATAATAATAATTTTATCATATTCTTAATCGATATAATATGGAAACGAAATAGATGAAATATTTGGAAGGTCAAATTCTTGCATCATTTAAATAATGATATCTGATATGTTATTCAATTTGAAGCTTATATTTGTATCATTGTTTTGTTCTTAGAAGAAGTTGAAATGAGGATTGGAACATTTGATAATTCTATTGTTTTAATTGATGAAGGAAAGATTTTACTTTGTCTCTATTCACAAACAACTCTAATAGCTTTAGATGTTAAAATGTGACTGCTGAGAACAAATCGTCGAGCCTTCAGCTTTGCTACGCAATCACACAGGAGGCCTCACATGTCACTGGATGACGCACATATTATCAGGAGAACCTAATTCAAAGATTAAAGGAATATTATGTGGAAAAATTTAATTATATATTATTCTCTTCAAGCATGCATCACATGATTTGATTTGATATTAGTATTCATCATTTGATTATACTATATCTATCCTATCTGTTATATATATATATATATATATATATATTATTTATTGACTCAAATATTTATATTATATTATATTTTTTTAATAACAAAGAATGAATAAAATAAAAGAAATACTTAAAAGGGGTGTTCTAAACCTTGTATAACAGAAGTGTCACCACTATCAAAACATTAATCCATACAAAAAAATACTCTATTATTAAACAGATCAAAAACCAAGATCCTATTAACACTTAAAAAAGAACAGAACTAGTATCATGAAAGATGAAAGATGAATAAATAACAAATAGATACAAATTACTATCTACGTACATAGTAGGGAGGGGAGCCATTTAACCATACCTCAAGAGTTGCTATACCAATTATTGTAAGCACAACACCGGAGAGAGATTTCAATCTAAATAAGAAAATGAGATTCTCTTCATCTTGTACTTAGCCCACAGTCAGTCTTTAAGTTGAGTTAGACTAAAGATTTCATCTGCATCCACGACCCCATCTTTGAAAATCACCTAATTTCTGTGACTCTATACTTCCGATACAATGACTATGAAGAGGGGATGAAGTGGTTATATCCACAAAGTTATATTATATATATATTAAAGTCTGTTGAAGAAATTATATAAATTGATCTAGTTTATGTATACATTAATTTTAATTTACCCTAAAAGCTGATATTAAGTGTCTAAGAAAAAAGATTTCGGGAGAGCACTAGATGCTACATGATAACTTGGAAGGCTAGTTTGTGAACAGAATTTGGGCATAACCGACGAGGTGATGATGATATTTTCAACAACACATACTTGCTCTGCGCTTATCTATCCATGAAGAGGAGGATCTCCCGTATTAGAAACTGTGTGTATAAAGAGCTACAAGACCATTTTTATAGTTCAAATAATTAAATGACCTTTACACTCCACATGCTCAATATCCATCTTAATTTTCGATATTGATTTCAAAGTTCATGAAATCGACTCATGATTTTACGAATTCATTCATTGAGATGCTGGAATGTTTTTTTCTTCTTCTTATTTCAATTCATTTTCACATTATATATATATATATATATAT
>Ga0099824_1001102_pt1 | contig 36583 bp, 17 predicted proteins | sample SiratrowhiteBW_FD_76837 | JGI IMG/M metagenome (GOLD analysis project Ga0099824, IMG submission 76837) | Root nodule microbial communities of legume samples collected from California, USA - Siratro white BW | ecosystem: Host-associated > Plants > Roots > Nodule | place: USA: California... | reverse complement strand
TAAAAAAATAAAAAAATTATTATTTTTCTATATATTTTTTATATTTATATATTATTATATATTAAAAATATATATATATATATATATATATATATATATATATATATATATATATATATATATATATATTATTACCGTAAAAGCATGAGCTCAAGCGCTACAAATTCGTAATTCTTCACACGTAAATTCCAATACTCTGACATGTATTTCAACTATCTCTAGTGCTTATGACTGTCTCGCAGTGCTTATGATTATGTTGAGAGAACAAGATTAGGTTTATATATATAATCATGTTTAAATTAGTTAAAAAAATAAAAAGTATATAAAAATTATTATATATGTAAAGTTAATTTAATACAAAATAATAATTATTATTCAATTTTGTGTGAAGTGTAAATGTTGGTTTAGATGATACTTTTTTTATAATGATTTTTTTTTTCAGAAAAACTTATGTTGGAATGTGTAATAATTGTATTTTCAAACCAATCATTACAAGAATATTTAAACTTCTATACTTTTATCATTTTTAAAAAATTATTTTAGATTTTTACTTATCTTTTATGTCATTTTTGTTAATAAATGGAGCAAACTTAATGAGTAAATCTTACCAAATTGAGTTGAATTCTTTTTAAAATAACTCTGATTAAGATAACACAGAATCTCTACATAATAAAAATAAATAAATAAATTTTATAATAACTGTTAGCTGTTTTTTTTTTAATTTAAAGTTTGGTATTCCTTTTATTTATCTTCTTAATTTTATTCTTATCTTCCTAATTTATTAGTTATCTTTACTTTATTATCTTTAATCTCTTATTTTATTTTTTAAAATCTTTATCCTTCATTTTTATTTTAACTCTATTGTTATATTTTTATTTTAATTCTTTTTATCCTTTATTTTACCTTTATTTCCATTTCTTTATCTTTACTCTTTCATTTTATTTTATTCAAAACAAAATATTTAAATTTGTATAAATTAACAATTATTGAATTCCTTATGTATCTAATTTGTGTCCTTATTTCATTAGCCATGTATGGTAACTAATAATCATAAACCTAATACACTAAAAAAATTTATATAAAAAATCTAAACATAACAAAGACACTATAATTCAATATAATACATTTTATAAACATTTCTCTCTATAGGATTAAAGAATCACCACTCTCAGTATTGGATAAATGGAAATATGTCCAAATTTACACGGGTGAGTTGATCTAAATAATAATGGCAAGGTAGGTTTTTTTTATTCTTTTTTATTAACATGCTAATACATATATAATAGATAATCAACAAAGTTTTGTTTTTCTTTTGTATTATTACATCTGGTAATAAACTGATAAACACACTTAGAGAGTATTTTGGAAGATTAGTTTATTTGATACCACCTTTCAAAGAATTTGTTAAGATTAATTGTGATGGAACTTTCACCTTTGATGAAAGAAATGCTAGTGCAAGAGATGTGGTTAAAGATTGTGAGGGTAGATTTTTTTCGCTCTTTTCTACTGCAAGAGATGTGGTTAAAGATTGTGAGGGTAGATTTTTTGTGCTCTTTTCTACTGCGAGTTGGTTCAGCATTATTTGCCATCAAGATTGGAGTGGAAATAACCATATAAATGAGATATGATAATTTGATTATTGAGAGTGATTCTCAAATAGCAGTCTAACTTATTAACTAGGACTCATCCAACAAACTCATCCTTTCTATGATATTGTCTCTCCATACAATTGAGATGGGTCACAAAGTTGATTATATGTATTGGATTCATGTGTTTAGAGAGACTAATTCGGTAACAGACGCTCTTAATTATCTTTATAGTTAGACATACTTATTACTTTCTTTGAGTTTGTTCTTAATTTTCTTGTTTTTCTTGATAAAGTTGGAAAATTGTAAGCTCAAATGTATTTTTTCTATTAATGAATGACATTTCTTTTTTAATTTTTCTTGCCTTCTTCTTTTTAGAATACAATAATTAATTACTTAATTGATTACATTTTTATTATATTGCTTTTATTTATTTTGTTAAACAATATTATAAAATAGACTTTTTATATTAGTTAAAACACATAGTTTACATTGATATGTATGTTTAGTATTAGTTGTTTAAACATTGATATGTATATTTATATGTTTCAACATTCAATTTATTCGAATAAATATTTTTGTTGCAAAATATGGAAAGAATAGAGTATAATTGATTTTTAAAATATAAAAATTAAGAAAAATGAAAAAATACTAAACAAACATTGAAGAGAGTATATTGAATTTTGAAAAAAAATATAGAATTATAACATGAAGTATTTCAGTTGCTTTAATTTTAAAAAAGTTTAAAAGATTTAGGAAATAATGATAACTCAAAATAAAGCTGAATAAAATAATTACAATGATTTTTAATATAAATACGACTAATTAAAAAATAAAATCAAAAACCCTCTTTTATCTTATAAAATGTTTTCGGATTTAATATATTTCTTTTCTTCCAAGAAGTCATTATACTTAACTTTCTGAAATTTATTTTTCTTATTTGGTCTTTTCTTCATTCAGTGAGAAAGAAACAAATTTGAATATTCATCTAATCTTGACTAACAAAACATATTCACTATGTTTTGTCAAATTGGTGCGTTTATCCTTTTTCTTTTATTTCCAACAAATTTGTATCACAGCTCATAACAAACCTTCATAGACAATGACCTACACTACACACTATTTTTATATTATTTATTCATTCTTTTATAAATTTATTTATGTAACTTAATTTGATATATATGATGACAATGTAATAACCGATAAAATTACCATTATTCTCAAACTATTTATGCAATATAATAATTTAAATGATTATAATAAATTCAGATTTAAGAATAAATCCGTAAATTGATGATATTGGAGAAATTAAAAATAATTAAAAGAATAGTTTATTTATGTTTTATAAAAAAAATTAATAATAATACCATAAACTTGTTAGGGTTAAGTTTTATCCATCTTTACTCTCATTTAATAAAAAATGTTTATTCTCTTTGCTATTATTAATCAATCTAAGCCTACAAAATTACTCACCTCCAATCCAATTCCTTATTAGATGAACTAATTGTTTATTATTTCCTTGATCAATTATACATTTTAGAAAGATTTAACTTAATTCCCATATTATACAATTTAGTTATTCTTACACACGAGATATCAAACCTTATAATAGATTAGTGGAATAAGAAGGCTTCACTCGAAATTCTAAGATTATACTCAAAAAGTGAAAATCAAGTTCTAATAACCTAGGATGCGTAACCATAATATGAGCAATTATTAAATAAACTACAACATTTTGGTATTGTTTCATGTTATAAGTCTACCAAAAGTTGTACTCATGTTATATATATATATATATATATATAATTATGTTTAAATTAGTTAAAAAAATAAAAAATTATATATAAAGTTAGGTAAATTAAATATCCTTAAAACATAGTTTGAAAAATAACATGATTAATATACGAGAATTATTTTACTAGATAATAATTATATTTATAAAATTTTATGTAATAATATCATTATTAATTTTGTGAGAAATGTAAATGTTTTTTTAGATGAAATGTGTTTTTATAATGATTGTTTTTCTTCGTAACAACCAAATTTTTAATTTGGAAAATTTTAGTTTGGAGTGTGTGACAATTGTATTTTAAAATCAATCATTAAAAAAATATTTTAACTTTCTAGACTTTTATTATTTTTTAAAAAATATTTTAGATTTTTACTTATGTTTGATTTCATTCTTGTTACTAAATGGAGCAACCTTAATGAATAAATTTTAAAAAGTTAAGTTGGAGTTTTTTTTAAGATAACTTTGATTAAGATAACAGAAAAACTTTATTTTTTATTATCTTTTATTTTATTTTTATTCCCATCTCTTTATCTTCACTATTTCATTTTATTTTATTCAAAATAAAATATTAAAATATCTATATAAGTCTAAACAACCTAAACTTCAATTCAATATAATCACTTTTCCTTATATTCAAAGAAATTAAAGAACCATTTTTTTAGAAGAGCTTGATTATAGAAGTAGAAACTAGAATCTCTCAAAAATTCTTACCAACTACATAATGTGAGTATTGAATGAATGATAATTGTCTAAAAGATAATGAAGTTATAAATTTACATTGGTGGTTAACACCAACAATAATGTCAAGATAGGTTTTCTTTTAATTCTTTTTAGCCTTGTATTAACATGTTAATACATATTGATCACAGATAATAAAGGTACAAATATTATCTTTTGCATTATTATATTTTGTGATAAACTGATAAACAAACATTTTTTAAGGAGATAATTTTCTCATTTCTATTTAATGTATGACTTAGACGGACACTTGGATACCTAACATATACTTTTCAAAAGATTTGTTAAAATTAACTATGATAGATTTCACCCTTGATAGAAGAAAGACTAGTACACCCTTGATAGAAGAAAGGTCAGTACACCAGGTATTGTTAGAAATTGTGAGGGTGAGTTTGTTTTTGTCTTCTCTTGTGTCTTAAGAGTTTGTTTAGCTGTAGAGGCCAAATTATTTGCTATCAAGATTGGAATGTAAATAGTCATATTAATAAATGGGATAAGATAATTTGATTATTAAGACTGATTTTCAAACAACGGTCTAACTTATCATAATTGAGATGAGTCACAAAATTGATTATATTTGTTAGAATCATGTATTTAGAGAGACTAATTTTCTAACAGATGCTCTTACTAAATATGCATTATTTTTATTATTGAACACTCCTGTCACTTTATTTTAATTTGTTCCTAATTTTCTTGTTTTTCCTTTATATGTTGATAAAGTTGAAAGATATACTCTTGCTAAATGTATTTTTTCTATTCATAAATAAAAAAAATATTTTTACTTTTCTTGCCTTCTTAATTCCTATTATACACTACAATAATTAATTATTTAATTGGTTAATTTTTTATTATATTGCTTTTATTTATTTTCTTAGACAATATTATAAAATGGACTTTTTATAGGTTAAAAAAAAACATATTTTACATTTATATGTATGTTTAATAAGATTTTTACATTAGTTGTTTAAGATGTGTATGTTTATAAATTTCAACATTCAATTTCATCAAATAATAATTTTGTTGCAAAATATTGAAAAAATAAAGTATAATTGATTTTAAAAATATAAAAAAAATACTAAACAAACAAGAAAGTAAGAAATGAAAGGTTTGTAAAATATACTTATACATTAAATATATGTTTAATATTGAATTTTGGAAACAATATAAAATTATAATACGAAGTAATTCAGTTGCTTTAATTTTAAAAATGGTTACAAGATGTAGAAAATAATGATAAATGAAAATAAAACAAAGTAAAATAATTAAATGACTTTTAATATAAACGTGGTTAATTAAAAAATAAAATTAAAATTCATTTTTATCTTATAAAAAGTTTTCTGACTTTATATTCTTTTTCTGTTTCAACTTACCTTTCCAAAATTTCATTTTTGTTACTTGATATTTTCTTCCCACAGTGAAGATGACACAAATTTGAATATTCATATAATCTTGATTATCAAAATATATACACTATATTTTATCAAGTTGGTGCTTTTATCTTTTTTTTTTCTTTTTCGCAAACAAATTTTTATAGAGAACCTTTATCTAGTCACATTTCACATTTTTGTCTCTCATTGTTCATAATAAATCTTTACAGACCGACCTAAACTACACACTCTTTTTATATTATTTATTTATTCAACCTTTATATAAATTTATTTTACTACCTTATATATTTTTTAATGTTCCTTCATAAGTGGTTGTGCTTATATATAAGTTCCACATATTATTTTGCTTTCATTTTATGATCTCTACTATTTTCTTTTATCTTATTATAATTTTTTGTTTATCCTTCCATTTTAAGAAAACCTTCCGAAACTCTTGCTTATCAAATATAATATTATAATATAAAAAATAACCGAATTATAAGTTAAAACACAAGGTGGTGCATATAATCTCTTTTTATTTAATAAAAATACTTAAAGATGAAAATAAAATCATAATTTTACTATCTCTTTTAAGATTGTATATTATTTGAAAATGTAAAATATAATAATTATTTAAAAGTGTGAATATTTACCTAACTAAAATTTCGTTGTATACGTACGGGATAATTTAGTTATTAATTTGTAAACACTTTTAATTTTATTAGCTGCTTTATCATAATTTTTTCTTACTTTTACTTAACTTTTTTTCCAACTTTTAACTAACTAACTACATCTATTTGAACGCGTTTTCTATTGGTAAAAAAAACAAAAAAAAAAATTGAAAACATTGAAATGTAATTAGAAACACATAGAACTTATAATTATTAAGTAAATTTTATAGGAATTTTTTATAAATAGAAAATAATCCAGAATTATTAGTGCTTAAACAAAATTCACACAATTTCATATAAAAAGCTGTATTGTTAATATTTAAAAAAAATTACCATAATGTTTTTTTACAGACACAAATATAGATACAGTTGTAAATTCTATATCGATTAAAAATGAGATTTTTGAATAATTTATAATTAAATACAAATTTCATTTTATATACCAGTCAAGTTAAATTAAATTTAAAATCTATATACAAACTAGCTTTCTAACATCTTATCTATTTTCTAGCTCTTCCAAAGTTGATTGTAAAGATATCCTAGAGTTGGGTTCATCTTGGCTCTCACTTTCTGTGTTCCTTTCTGGAGTATTGTACTCAGACAGAGAATGTCTGATGGCAAAGGTTACATGTGTCACATGTCTTGATTCAAAAGCATTTTGCAGTGACAAACGACATACTGGGCAAGTGGATTGTTTTCTGAGCCACATATCAATGCAAGAAAGGTGAAAAGTGTGGCCACATTTTGGTATGATGCGCAATACTTCTTTTTCTTTGTACTCTGCCAAACATATCACACACCTGCACCACCAAATTCACTAATTTATTAACATTTTGATTCCCATAATCTCTGTCTCAAAATAAAACATTGTCTAATACCTACGAATTTCAAGACTATAAACTAGACTTAACTGTGTGCTTCCCGTTGAGACGAAGACTTCATGATTGAAACTCAAAGTTGGGATTGCAGCAACAAAAGAAGGTTCAGGGTCATTAGCATGAAATTCTGGCTGTCAAATAAATCATATAGAAGTTATAATCTGAAATACCGAACATGTTTGAGTTCTGGATGATATTTAAGTAGAGAGTAAGGATAATCCTGACTTGATAAGTCTATTTTATAGGATGATATTTAAGTAGAGATTAGGGATAATCCTGACTTGATAAGTCTGTTTTATAAAATTATAGTTTAAATTTATTTTTTAATATGATATCAGAATCATTTTAATCAAATTTAATGGTCTATTATACTATTATCTATAAATATTTAATTTCTAAAATAAATTAAACATTTTCTACGTGAGAAAGTATTAGAGATCTTATCGATTAAAATAAAAATTCATCACATATTTCCTCTTGATCTTACTAAGGACATGACATAAGATTGCTTGTTACTATCATTTTCTTAAATGAAATTTAAAAAGATAAGCACCATACAGTATTAGAAGCCATAACTTTCTAACTAATAAGAGTTCTATCAAACACTAATCATATTAGTTAATTAGAAAAACGAAGTCACATGAAGAAGAGAGAAATTACCCGTTCTACGTCTGTTCTTGGTTCAATTTCATATATACTTCGTACTCCCACACGCTCTTGGAGTCTTCCACAAATTATTCTTGTGCAAACAAAGACAATGAAAGTTGCACTCAACCCAAACCCGATGATAGTAGTCACCAAATTGGTATCAAAACCCATTGAAGGTATATCCACCACTAACCAATCTTCAAAACCAAGCCACAAACACCAGAAGCTAAAACAAAGAACACAACAAGAATCACCAAAACACGACACCCACTTCAAATATATAACATGAGAGCAGAGTGCACGCAGGTATCACATAAATACATAACCCAGATAAATAGCATGATAAATAAGGAAAAGAGAAAAAATGATTGACACCCAAATGAGAATTCTTGAGAAAAAAAGTAAAAAAATGATTTTTTAAAATTTTTATGGAATCCAAGTGGCTTTGGTGTGACCCAGATGGCAGATGGATGGTGGGGAAGAGAGGGAAGAGATGTGGAAGAAGGACGTTCGATTTTCATTCTGTTGTTTATTAGAATCATATTCTTGGTGGGGTACACACCATGATTTGACCATCTAACGACAAATCGAAGGGTTGAGGCTTAGAACATAGTGGGTGTCGAATCTTATGGTCTTTGGCAGCAATAAATCTCAACGGTAATCATAATAACAATATTAGCAATAATAATAATAATAAATATGAAAAGTAATAATAATAAAATAATAATGATGTTGAGAAAGTTTTCCACTGTTTCCAAGTTGCAAGTCAAATGGTAACAGATGTTCAGTTTAGAAGATGGTCAAGTTATTCTTATCTTCACATTCTATGTTTGTTTAATCTGATAGTTTAAATAATTAGATTAAGATATAAAGTTAAAGAATAACTCACTAAAACCTACTTTAAAATTAGAAAGTGCTGGTTAACGCTCAACATCCTTTCATTGAAAGTAAACAAACCGATCCTTCTTTTGGTAAGCACAAATTAAAGAACCACAAAGTGATTTTTATCTACTTTAAAATAATGGTGAATTTCTTTTATTTTCTGTAGTGTGTAAAGAATATTTACTTATTTTAAGTGTTAATTTATTGGCAAAATTAATCAAGAGGTGATAAAACGAGTCCTATTTAACATAGGCATGTGTAAGATGACATCAAATTAGTGATGGTGAGATAATATGTTTAGTAGTTCATCTAACTGTTACAAATAAGGTTTATTAGTTTAGTTTATCTGATTGTTACGGTTTTTCTTTTCCTATTTTGGTGTAATTCTTTTACAAAATTTTACAAAATTTTAAAATGGGTAATTTTTGTTTATTTATTTTATAGGTAAATTGAGTTAAGTTGACACTATTTCATTGTAAAGAAATTGTGTCATAATAGCATGATTTTATTTAAGAGTAGTTATATTTTGACAACCACACATCTGACATACACCCACTTTAGAACCTTATGTGGCGTTGATGTGGTCAAGATAAATGACGTGTAAAATACATTTCAGCGTGATACTTAGAGTCATTTTTAGGCTTTACATTGTTTTATCTAGAACACTATCCAGCATCTATCAAGGGTTGAGAAGCAGTGAGTTTGAATCTCAGATCTCTTGAATCTCGCCACTGTTGTTATCGTCGCTGCAGTCGTATCCACTGTTGTCGCCGTCGTCGATTCCTGACCATCGTCGCTCACCACCGTCGATTCTCTCACCACCGTCGCTGGTCACCGCAACCAATGTCATACAAAATCTCCCTATACTCTTATCACAGTTTCAAATTTTAAATTTAGATACTTAAAACCTAATTATGTCCTTTCATAACAAAATATCCTAAATGTCCTTAAAAAAGAAAAAAATTCTATTTTACCCTTATCCACGTGTACAATTAAACCACATCAGCAGTTGGTATCTGATTGTATGCCAACTGATGTTGTCAAAGCAAAGTTTTCCTAATTAAAATCATGCATAATGAAATTTTGGTTCTGAGATCATTTCAGTTTAATCTTATTACACTAAAATTGTGTTAATATGATATAATTTTAGTTTAATTTTTAAAATTGTGCACAGATTTCTGAAATCGTGCCAACTTAGCACAATTGAATCGTGCCAACTTAGCACAATTGACCTGTAGCAGGAATTTTTTTAAAGATTTATTAATTTGTCTAACTAGTTTTGTCTAGGTTACAAGTGGAATAAGACAATTCATTATATCATTTATATTTTTTAAAATATCATACATATAGAATATTGATTTTACTTTGTTAAAATTAAAACTAAAATTAATATTTAATGAACTTTAATTTTTATTTTGTTAATTAAAATATGTAAATATATATAGTAATATTTTTAAATAGTAAATTCTTTGATTTCAATTTAAAACAGAGAATCTTATAATTTCAATTAATGGTTTTAATATTTAATATAGAAAAGGAGAACACTTTCCATTCATTTCACCAGAAACATTAATTAATTAACTAGTTAAAATATATAAAATATTGACTTGATTAAGTATGATTTGAGAAAATATATATTAAAAAATAAAAATTTAAAAATACTCAATATTTATACTCAGAATGGCTTAGTTATATATTATTTATTGAATACAATGTTTTGGAAGTTTTACAATTAATTAATTATATATATATATATATATATATATATATATATATATATATATAAAGAAATATCTAATTAATCAAGATCATTTAATTAGTATTGATATAAATTTAAAATGTGTGACAGTTAAACCTAATGCACTACTTAAAATTTTTAAAATTTATTCCATCAATGGGAATGAATTATGTGTCATTAATGGCTTAATAAATATATCCTTTCACAACAAATGGGTGATATCCCATTAATAGGTAAAAGAAAATTGCCAATTAACATATTTACAAGTGGTTGTACTTTTTTATAATTGTAAAAAAAAAAATATTTTTATGCAAAGAACAAGAGGTAGTATTATGAATCTCATATTATTTTATTCCCTTAATTAAATTACGATGAAATTTTTTTAAGAATTTGTGCTAAGATGATTTAATAAAATAATATTAGTATATCGTGGCATTATGTTTAGAAATTTAACACTTTATTTTTTTTTTTCAAGAAGTTTGATATGTTTTGTTCCCATAATCAGGATCTAAAGTGTGTTTCGGTTCAAAAGTTTAACATTCCATGCATATGTAACTAGTTAACTTCACTTTAACCCCTCTGCAATTTTCATATCTAAAGTCTTTTAGCAACAGGACAAACATGTGCATCACCATAATCAACTTTATGTTAGAAAATATTGTGTTGAATTGACTCAAATAAAGTCATTGGCTTATTAGCATTAAAATGGTCTCAACCATATAGATAAAAAAACATCAAATAAAAACATCAGTTGCATACACAATAGGAGCTCTACCAAACCATGATTAGGTCTTTCTCATGTCATAATAATTTCATATCCCATGAGAGATGATTAGTCACAAAAAGTAAGAAACACAGAATTTTTCATATAATCAATCAAAATCATAAAGTTGGGGGAAAGACCCTTTTGGGGCTTCACCAACAAGTTGAACATTTTGGTTTGCATATCTGATCCACCATTTGAGCTGATTTAGCTAATTACCTGAAGTTAGCATCATCTGATTATCAGCAAATATAAACACTTACATATTTGTGGTAAAACATAAATAAATTACTGTCAAAATCAATTTAGCTAATGATCAGAATGCGAACATGTTATGGACGGGCCAACCTGATATGCAAATCCATACAGTTTCTATATCAAAAACATCCACTCTCAGCATGTTAGGTTTTCATGTTTGATCATTACTTTAAACAATTTTTATTTTTCATAAGGTAGAGTGGCACATAAAGCCACACGATTCACAGTGACAACAAAAGCAGAACTCACTCATCATCAATGGCAGTGGCAAGAGGAACACGAATGTCCTTATATACACAAACATAAGGCTCATCAGCTCCACAGTACTTCCCACACCACTTCCCTTCACCGATCTCACTAGCGTTCCAAATCGAAGCGTACAAAAACATAGCTTTTTCAGGGAACCTTTCTCCCTCTTTCCTTTCCTCCCTCCTAACCACTTCTCCATCCACGCGTCACTCGATCGCGTCGCTCCCCCACGCGATGGCGTACTCGTGGAACCCCTCGGAGGCGTCGAACCCCAGATGGTGGATCCTTTCGTTGTTCCCCGCGCCCCCGGAGAAGAAGTTTGTTTGTACGAGGGTCCTGTCGCGGCCCAGAAACTCGAAGTCGATTTCGTCCTGGGACTTGTCGCCCTCCAGGGAGGAGAGGTAGAGGTTGAAATTGAGCCCGCTAGTGTCGCCGCCGGGGCACTGGATGAGGGCGGAGAAGGTGCCCGAGTGGAAGCGGGTGTGCGTGCGCCACCGCGCGCCGCCGCGGGTGTCGTAGGTGAGGGTGATGGTGTTGGAGATGGCACAGTGGGAACAGGCCTCGGGAGTGTAGTCGATGGCGATTTGCTTCAACGGTTGGGTGGCGTGAGAGAGGGGAAGTGCTTCCGCCATTGTTGGGTGTGTGTAGCGGGTTCCAGGATGAAACTTATTTTTTAGATAAATTATTATATGGGAAATGGTTTCACACTACTTTTAAAAAAACATTTATTTGACTCTGATTTATATTAACAAAATATTATATATTAATAAAATATTAATATTTTTTAGTGTTCAATAAGTGTGAATAGTATTAAAATAACATTACTCAAATTATATATAAAAAAAAGATAATTTACTTTCATTTTATATTTATTAATATAATATTTTATATTAATAAAATAATAATATATCAATATTAAACGAAAATGAAAAGTAACATTTGGGTTAAACTATCACCATTCTATTATATATTAATAAAATATTCTAAAATAATAATATATATCAATGAATAGTGTGAAATTAAAGATACGCAGAAAGTGAGTAATGAGAACTAGTTACACGAGAAAGAGTGATTCTTTCTATACTTCTATATTCACTGTATACTTTTATATTGACTTTCTCTACCTCTATAATTTTAATATATTTTTATTTTAATTTTTCAATAAAAATAACTTTCATTAATGATAATTGAGATTTTTTTTTTTTTGCACAAATCGTAATATAACAATTTATAAATATATTGTGGGTTGTACAACCCGTAATACAAATTTTTTTTAGATGTATTACGGGTTATACAACCCGTAGTACAAATATTTTTTTAATACATTATGGGTTCTATAACCCGCATTATAATTTTTTTTAAATATATTGTGGGTTGTACAACCCGCAATACAAAATTTTTTTATATGCATTACCGGTTGTACAATCCGCAATGTATTTAAAAAAAATTATGTTGCGTGTTGTAGAATCCGCAATATATTTAAAAAATATTTTGTGTTATGAGTTGTATAATTTACTGTAAAATGTATATAAAAAATATTTTGTGTTATAAGTTATATAATTTGCTGTTGTGATGGTTATCACACTAGTCTTTTTCTTAAAGGTTTCCAGTTCGTCTTTTTTTTAAAGTTAAAATAAAAATATGTTAAAATTATAGAGATGCAGGAAGAATCAATCCACGAGAAGGTCATCGGGCCGCTTTGGGCTGGGCCTTCGGCCCATAGCCCGTCCATTTTGTAAAAATTAATAATAAACATATTACAAATTTAGATGTAAAATTTTAAGTTGCTTATTGTTTTGGTAGGACATTTTGACGAGATCTTCCTAGTAACATCTTAAATATTTGTGATAAAGGGAGATACTAAAGAATAAATTAGTTAAGTTTTATATTTTTTTTATAAATTTTGGTACACGTATAATTGAATCTCTATTACAAAATTTTATTTTAAAAAGTGTTTAAATTTTTTATATTTTTTAATTAAATTTTTGTTGGCTCATTTTTTTTAAATTGAAGAAATATAATTATTAACTTTTATCATTGTTACTTAAGTGTCTTTTATATGAAAAATAAAAAATATATAATTAATCTTTAAATTATTTATAAATTTGATTATTTTTAATTGAATCTATAATAAAATAATTATGAATATTTCAAATTATTATATTTTTTAATTGAGTTTTAATAATTTATTTTAACATCAAATAAAGTGAAATTGATATGATTATTTGATTCCGTAATCTCAAGTACACTAGTATCCAGAATTTGAATAACAACGATATTTAAAATTTAAATTATTTTAATAAAAATGAGATTATTTTTTAAATTAAATATTAAAATAAAGATCAAAACAAGCATGTTGAAAAACGACATAATGTGATTTGATAAAAATAATTAAATTTTAGAGTTTTTATTTATTTATTTTATTGTCCAAATGTATTGTGTTTGAGATTGTAACAAACAAACGACTTTATAATATGTAGAAACTCAATTAAAAAATATAAAAATTTAAATAAAAAATGTTTATATGATCTAAATTAAAAAGACTTAAATTTATTAAAAATTTAAAATTTAAATATGTTTTTTATTTATTATATTAAAACACGTAAATAATTATAATTGAAAGATAATACTCTCTTCAATCTAATTGAGTGACAAAATCAAATATCATATACTTAATTAAAAGATGTAATAATTTGTGACAAAATCAAATATCATATATTTCATTAAAAATTATAATAATTTTAAACATCCAATAAACAAAATTTTTTAATAAGAATTTAATTAAAAACTTTTAAATTTATCAAAACTTAAAAATTAATGAAACCTTATATTATCATTATGAAATAAAAAAATAAATATAGATTAAGTAATTTGATGCAACCGTTGGAGAATTAGTACTAACAATTAAAATAAAATACAATATAATCGAATATAATATACATATTTCCAATCTAAATTACAAAAATCATTAACTATCCAACAAAGCTTCTTTATAATATTTCTAACATGCAACACCCTAGTATATCAAACATATAACTCAAATCCTTAACTCTAGTTTGATAAAAGAATTTGAAATATATCTTAAACAAAAATGTGAATTTAATTATTAGAACATAACAAAAACTGTGACTCCCTCCACTTTGTGTAGAAACTAAAACGGTTGCGTTGATTAATCGCATTAAAATTAAAATGATGTTGTTATATGCAACTATTTATAGCATTTAAATTAAAATGATATTGTTATACGCAACTATTCTATGAGAAAGTTGAATTACAGTGAAATAATTGTTTCATGGAAGTACTAAGTTTGCATATTTATATTTTTTTAATCATTAATGTTATGAAATAAAAATCATATTAAAAATATATTTATTTCATATAAATTTAAAATTTTCTATTTTTTATATTAATTTTTAACTACTTTTTTATATATATTTTTTAATTCTATAGTTTTACCTTTCAACAAATAAAAATAATTTTCCTATTTAATAAAATGGTAACAGTATAATGTCTCTGTGCAAAGTAACTATATAATTTCTTCATTTATAAATAGCTATTATATAAGGTAATTTTTAAATTATTCTTATAAAATTATATTATTTTAATATTGTAAAAAATGTGAATATAAGTACGCGAATGTGAATAAAGAGGAAATGGGTAAGTTATTTAAAGGGAACACTAAAACGGAAATCTTGGAGTTTAATGAGTTTGTAGCAAAGACTGAAATCTTTGATGTGCTATTAGTAGGAGTAAGTATACAAAGTATAAGCTTAACAGGAGAATCAAGAAAAGGATAATAGAATTATGATTAACTTGGACTGAATCAGGAGTATGATCATGTTATAAGGAATATATAAGGACAAGACAAGTGTCTGAAGATTGTGTAAAGCAAAATTTAATAGATTGGAACCCTACAACTTTCAAGACACTGTACATTTGGACTTTAACTCTTGGTTTTAATGATTTGGTAAAAAATTGGTGGAATTCATATAATGATTCTATGTAGAAATTGAAAAAAAATTAAAGTGTGATTTGAAGATGTGGAATAGGAAAGTATTTTGGGATACTTAAAGACTAATAAGCATCACTTTATTAATAACATTGAAGAGATAGATCAAATGGATAATGAGAGTAATTTAACTTAGAAGAATAGGATGGATAATGAGAGTAGCTTAACTTGGGAGAATAGGCTGAATGAATCATATGAAGTTGCTTAGTGAATTTAAACTTTTGAGAAATAAAGAGATTTCAATCCTTAAACAAAAAGCATGTTGCAGGTGGCTAGAACAAGAAGATATAAACTCTATCTTTCACTTAGATGGAGCAGGATAAAGAGTGAATTAATAGGTGTAGCTAGCTAAGACAGGTGGTGTGAAGATCCAAATAATATAAAACAAGTTGTAAAAGTGTTCATAGTAAGAGGTTTTGTGTTACTGTACAGTGGTATTATTAGGCTAGATAATGTGGATTTTCCCACTTTATTTGACCAGGATAATTTACTAGTAAGCCATATAGATGAGAAGGAAATAAATGAAGCAGTTTCTCAGTGTGCAAGTTTTAAGAGTGTCACACTTGATGGCTTTAATTTCCATTTTATAAAGAATGCTTGGGTCACATTCAAGAAGAACATAATTCAGGTTATGAATTATTTTTAAAAAATGATTACTTTTTTAGGGGTTCTAATGCTTCATTCATCAGTTTAGTACTTAAAAAGGATATTCCGATAAGTTTAGATGACTTTAGTCCAATTTACCTAGTTGGAAGATAATCTCTAAGATTTTGACAAATAGGCTTAAAAGAATGTTGTCACAAGTTATTCATTATTCATAGTTCACAATTATCTTTTCTTAAAGGGAAAAGATTTTTAGATTCTATTCTGATAACAAAGTTGTGGATGAGAGAAGGAGAAATAAAAAGAGAATATGGTTGTGAAAGTGGATTATTGGAACTTCTTATATTATATGATGGGATATTAAGATTTTGTACTAGATGGATAAACTTATGTAGTCATCTACAGTTTTGGTATTGATGGATGGTAGCCCAACCTGAGAAATAAAATCATCCAGAGAGTTGAGGCAAGGTGACCCAATGACTCAATTTTTGTTCTTAATTATGGCAGAGGGGTTGTTGGATAGGCAACACAAAAAACAACTATACCAAGGTGTAAAGATTGGAACGAGTGGGGTAGCAGTAAATTGGGTAGCAGTAAATTAACTCCAGTTTTGAAAATGATATACTGCTTTATGTTAGACAAAAATTGAGAATATTAAGGCAATAAAAAAAACTATGTTGAGAATTTTGAGTTGACATTAGGTTTGAGGGTCAATTTTCATAAAATCAATATAGGAGGGATAGGGATTGAAAGGAATAAAATAGAAAATTATGTTATGATTCTTAATTGTAGTTATATGTCAATACCCTTTAAATGCCAAAGCATGCCAATAGGAGAAAATCTAAGAAAAAAATATTTTTCAAAAGGCGTGGTGGATAAGGTAAAAAACAAACTATCTAGTTTGAATGACTGATTGTTATCTTTTGCTGAGAAAGTGTGTCTCATAAATTTTGTTATTTCACCCTATCACTACTCTTCTTATCCTTTTTCAAAGTTCTAAAGTCTATTTGTAGTGAGATTTCAAAAATACAACGGAACTTATTTTGGGTTGGGGAGCGGAGGAAAAGAAGGTAGTCTGGAGTAGGTGGAAAAATATTTGTAAACAAAAGAATGGCTGAACATTAGGGATATTAAGAAGTTTAAGGAAGCTCTATTGGCAAAATGAAAGTGGAGACTAAGAGTGGACGATAGAGATTTATAGAAGGATATCCTGGAATCTAAATGTGGTACGTGAAGGAACCTTAATTCCAGCAGTAGAGGTCAAAATGAATCATTGTGGTCGAGAAATATAAGGAAAGCATGCGAAGACGAGTTGATTAGTAATTGATTTGAGAACTGAATAAAATGGAAAATTAGGATGGGAGATAAGATCAAGTTTTGAAAACATTATTGGATAGGAAAAGGGTCATTAGACCAGAGATTCCCCATATTATATGCAATATCAAATTATAAGAATATAACAATAAGGAAAATGGGGAAATAGAGGAAAGACACTTGATATTGAAATATACCTTGAAGAATGGAAAGACAAGTGTGGGAAAATGAACAAGAACATGAACTTATGTAGGTTATAAGAGGCAAATGTCCTAAAAATGTTACTCGTGATAAGTGGGTTTGGAAAGAAAATGACTAAAGAATATTTTTAGTAAAGTCAACCTATGATATACTACTATGTAGTGTAGAAGGGGACAATAGTGCATTGCTTAAATTATTTTGGAATGTGAGAACATTGCCTATTGTATAATATATAGGCTAGAAAGGTTTTTTTGGAGAAATTGCCAACTAAAGAAAACTTGATCAAAAGAGAGATTGAACTAGGAATCACATTGTGTGAGCTATGTAAGGAAGAAGTGGAAACTGCAATACACCTATTTTTTGGCTACAAGATAATTAAAAAAGTTTGGATAAATGTAATAGATTGGTGGGATTAACCTTTGTTCATCATAATCACTCTATGGTAAATTTTTACTAATTTTGTATCCTGAAACTAAACGCAAAGTAAAATTGACTTGGAAAGGGATGTGGATTGTAATTATTTGAAGAGTATGGAACCACATGAATAGAATTATATTAAAAAATGGGAAGCTAGATGTTGATAAGATACAATGTTTGACTTAACTTGATGCTTGGTTATGGATGAAGCATAAGATATTAGGTGTTAAGTTTTCCTACATTGATTAGTACCTCTACCCAGTTGAATGCTTGAAAACATTGTGAATTCCAGAATACTGAGATAAGTACTAGTAATAAAGAAGTAAAACAAATAAACATAAATGTACATTATGGTGTCTCTGACTGTAGGATGCATATAAGGAGGCTGAATGGAATAAGGAGAAGTGAATATCAAAGGAAATTTGGGATGTAATTCTATTAGGAGTATGTAACAATGTTGTTAGTAGAAAATTAATGAAAATTAATTAAGGAGTAAGATAGGGTGAGATACTGCTAGATAGAAAGTATAAAACTAAATACTAATAACAACGGTAAGTATGAAAAGCCTATTATATTGTGGTCTTTAGTTGAAAATATGGCTTAATATAACAATAGGATACTATCAGGTATTGAAGGATGAATCTGTGTTATAGCCTATTGCATTATCTAATGAAATAAGTGATCTAAATACCTACATTGGAGTTCTGGAATTAAAGAGTAGAGTAATGGGAGCATTGATCGAGTCATTGGCTAGTCCTGATATCTAATTTTTGGTTGCCAGGGTGGAAGTGGGTGAAAAAGATTGGGTTTGGGGCTAGAGAGAACAACAAGAACATGTTTGAGGTAGAATATATCTATTCAGACTGCCACTGAAGTGAATTGGGTTTTTAGTCAATTATTGAACTGCAAATTTAAGGCTCTATTTTATATAGACAGTCATTAATAAAAGACTCTATTTTGATACCCATATTACATATGGGAGTGACTGTAGTACATTAAAACTAGAGAAAACCAGACACTGTTATGCTCTATTCACATGCAAGGGATAAGTACCGGGATGAAAGAAGGTAATGAGGTTGTTATACAATATGCAAAACATGCATCAATTAGAAACTTTAAAAGTAATATTTTTGTGTAAAGATTGTATATCAACACATATGTAGTTTGATTTTTGCTCTCTATTTGTAAAGGATATTGTATACTTAGTATCTCCTTCTCTAGTCATAGAATTTTATAAGAGGCTATATGTGCATATGTGTGCATATGTATGCTTTAGTAAACTTGTATAAAGTTTGAAATACTATAAATATTTTCTTTATTAAATTTTAGTACCAATAAAAAAATTTAATTTAATTTATCCTCATAAAATTAGTTTATAAGATAAACATATTATATTAATATATGAATTAAGCATCATTTATTCTTACAATCCCGTAAATTAAAGTTAATCAATATTATGTCTAACAAATATATGCATTTAAATTCATTTAATAAACATCATATCTTAAAAAAGGAAAATATAATATAATAATATAATAAGATAATAGGATAAGGTGTAAACATAATATTTAGTGCATACATAATAAAAAAGTTAAATTAGATAAGTTAGAATATAATATAAACTATGTTTAAAGGATAAATTTTTATTAAAATTATATATAACTTGCTAAAAACTGTTTTAGTTTTTTTTTAATTAGGAAAATATTAAAAGGTAATTTTTAACAAAAAATATACAATATATTTTAGTTATGTATAACTATTTTTATATTATAAAAGTATATAAGATTTTAAAATTTTTAAAAACATCTTAAAAAATATTTATAAAATTTTTATTTAAATTAATATATCAATAAATAATATAATTTAAATTTATATGTCACAATAATTATAAATATAAACAATAGGTTAAATAAAAAATGATGATATATATTTTATTACATAAATTAATATTTAAAAAATTATAATTTTTTTATTTTATTTATATAGCTACTTTTTTAAAATTATAAATAAATTATATAGATTTCATATAATTAAATATTAGGGTGAATATATATTTTTTAAAACATATTTAAATAATTGATACATGTTTTGTCCTTTATATTTATTTCATATTCATATCACGGACTTCTCTTAAAATTGATATCATATTATATTATTATTTTTTATCATATTCAGAATTTCCATTCGATAGATGAAAAAATAGAAGTACAGTTGTGACAATTTTCCATTCATTAATTTCTAATTGTTATCTACTTCTAATTTCTAATTTTATTATTTTTTATCCTGTGTTATCATCTGGTCATTTTAAAGGTTTTTATTTTTTTTTTTCACTTATGCTACTACCTATTATTTTTAATCATTCATAATTTTTATTCCATTCTATTTTTTAATGTTCAAATCACTACCAACAACGTGAACAACGCAAATTCACAAGTAGACGTCAAATGAAAAAGAAAAAAACTTATTTCTTTTGCATAATGATGAGATGGTAACTACCTGCAAAAAAAAGTCTAAGATGAACGTAATAATCATATTACAAGATTTTATATATTATTTTATATCACTTTCATTATGTTATGTTATTTTTTTAATTATTTATTGTAACTTTTACTTCATGAGAGCTTTATCACTTTTTCTATAATTTTTTATTTAAACTTTAATGAAAATAAATTTTTATATGATGAAAAATGACTTTCTTTTTTATTTAAAGTCTAATTTAGAATTCAAATCTTAAATTTAATATTGTATCATAGGTCTAAGTAAAATATTTTATAACATAAAATTAACGTATACTCTCTATATATAGTATTTCGAGAAAAAACGGAAAGAATTTTCCTTCATATGATATTATAGATATATTTTCTCAATCAGTCTTTCAAATTAATTTTCAATCTATTTATATTATCAAGTGAATTTTTTTTTACTTTGGCTTCTTTATCTATTATAGTCATTATACAAATTTGTACTTTATTTCATAATAAATTGGTGCATTGAATGTTAGATTTCAATTATTTTTTTTTTTTTAAAAGTTAGGGTTGAACAATTTATTATTGTATAGTATTTGTAGATGTCTATTTTTTTTTTGTTTAAGTATGTTTCTTTTATTACAAGAAATAAATTATTTAGAGACTAATTTTTAGCTATCAAATAAAGTAGTTGTTAATTGTGACCAAAATAATCATCAAATTAGATTTTGGTGGTTAATTAACTACAAAATAAAAGTAATGATTGAATTTAGTGACCAATTAAGTCAAGATAATTGATATCTAACATTAGTTACCAGATTTTAGTCACTTATGTCATTAGATTCTAAATTAGTCTCTAATTTAATTAGACACAAATTTAGAATCTAATGGTGTAAGTGACTAAAACCTTGGTAGCTAATGTTAGATACCAATTATATTGACTTAATTGGTCACTAAATACAATCATTACTTTTATTTTGTAGTTATTTAGCAACCAAAACCTAATTTGATGATTATTTTGGTCACAATTAGCAACTATTTTATTTGGTAACTAAAAATTGGTTACTAAATGACTTTTTTCTTGTAGTGTTTGAAGCATTGAAAAATGAATGTAAACTTGACATAGCTATAGCTATATATAAATAAGGGTAAGAAAACACTATTGAAAAAAATTGATAGTATGATTGTTTTTAGTTTTGGTGATAAAGTGTTGAAACAAGTCTTAAAGGACAAGACTATAATGATGTAGTCAAGAGCTTGTACATGGCGAAATCCTTAGTAAATTTCCTATTTTCAAAAATAAACGTTGTACTAGTACAAGATGAGTGGTGAGAAAGCAGTCAATGAACAACTAGATGAATTAAATAAGTTCTTGATATGGAGAACATTGATATTCAAATTGATGTCGAGGATTTGATGTTATTATTGTTATGTTTGTTGCCTAAGATGCATGATCATTTTGCAAGGAAACCTTGTTGTATGGAAGAGAGATTTTACCTTGAGGAGATTTAAGAAGCTTTTATCTCAAAAATTTTGAATGGCAAGTTTGAAGTTAAGGTGTTTAATGGTGGAGTTGACCTTATAGCAAGGGAATAACATCTACTATTGATAGTATAAGAGGTCGAATAACATCTTTGACAATAACAAGTCCTATAAGATTACTAAATTTGGAACCCTTAAGTTTTGTTTACACAATGAAACTGAGAGAGTTCTGAATGAAGCTATGTTTGTACTTAACTTGAAGCACAACCTCATATCCCTTTGTGAGCTTGAAAATAAGGATATGTTAAATATGAGCGATAAATGTTGAAGGTAATGAAAGGATCCATTGTAATAAGAAAGGTTGTGAGGAAGAATGACATGTATGCCTTGCATGGTGTTATAGTATATAGATCAACATCTATTATTACGAAGACCACCTTATCCAAAATTGAATATGAAATGTAAGGTTACGTCATGTGAGAAAAAAAACTTAGTCAAATTGCAAAAATAATGTTTGTTTGGCAACAGAAAAGTTGATTAACTAAGATTTTGATAACATTATGTCCAAGGTAAGCTTGTAGAGTCCATTTCAATGTAGGGGTATCAAGGAATGAATTGTAGTCTTGAATACATTCATGTTGACTTATGAAGATCGTCTACAACTCAATCACACTTTGACACTAAGCATTTTAAAATTTCAAAAGCTAGATATGTTTAGTAAAGAACCAAAACAATTAGACAATGAAATATTTTATAGCTTATAATGGTCTTGAATACTCAAAATTGTTCAACAATTTTAGTAAGGAGAATGATATAGTGAAGCATCAAATGGTGGTTGGAAGTCCTCAACAAAATGGCCAAGTTGAGAGGTTCAATATAGAACCATTCTAAAATGAGTGAGATGTATGTTGTTGGGTGCTAAATTTCAAAAGTGTTTTAAGTTGAAGCTATTATTAATGTTGTTAAAGTGTTTTAAGTTGAAGCTATTATTAATGTTGTTAAAGTGTTTTAAGTTGAAGCTATTATTAATGTTGTTTACTGGTCAACGAATGTTCCTTAAATGAGCTCAATAAGAAGATACTTGGGGAAATGTGGTTAGGACAGACACCCATCCTTCAAACTTATGAATCTTTAGTTATGTTGCCTATACTTATATAATACAAGGGAAGATAGATGCATGTTTCTAAGTTATCCGGTAGGTGTGATGACATACCATATATGGTGTCTTGAACCAATATTCAAGAAGTGCATCAGTAGTAGGATGTGATCTATAATAAGATTGAGATTGCTTATAAGTCATAAGTATTGAGATTGCTTATAGGTCATAAGTTTTAGAATGTGAGCTTGGGCATAATCATGATGACGAGAAGACAAACATTTGGGTGGAACTCAAATGTTGAGTTCCTATAGAATGAAAAATTAGAAGATGTGGGAGAAAACATACAAGAAACTTTTGATGGTGATAAATGAGTTCATGAAAATTAAAATATTGCTAGAAATAAAACGAGGAGAACATTAAAATCTTTGGAGAGGTATGGATATGCAAAACTGATAATGTTAATTTTTACCATTATATTTAGTTATTTTATATTAACAAAATCAACTTTTCTTTAGCTTTTAACCTACATAGTCCCCTTTATTTGGATATTGGTTATTATAATCCAATTATATCGTTAATCCCCATTATTTTTTGTCTAACAATTGAATAGGAGATATTTGGGTCAAGAAAAACGAGATTGGAATCATGGAAGAGTAAATAAAATGTCAAAGCTTAAATTTTCAAAAGATTACCTGCATTGGACGCCACTTGAATCAAGCTCAGCGCCATGAAGACAAAGAGGAAAATTTGCATCAGGGCCTGGGTGTCACTCTCCACTGATGCTCTAGGTTAGGCACCACACTAATCGCTAATTGGATAAAGAGCTACCTTTGATGGATGTGCCCAGCGTGGAAGGAATTGTGTTGAGTGTCAGTTGGACAGAGAGCTACTTGTGGTGGTTACAAGCCACATACAGTGTTAGGCATTGGATGCTGATTTTGTTGGCATGACACCCTGTGCTTTCTTTCTTCCTATTTCTTCTAGTGAAAGGGGTAATTAGGGTTTGTAGAAGAAAAAATGTGATTTAGAAGATCTTGGAGTTGTACTAGAGTTTTCTAGGAGTTCTCCTCTTTTCTCTTTGATCATTCATCTTCCTCCATTGTTCATCTTTTCTTTTTTAGCTCTTCATGACAATGAATAGTTAAACCCATTGTAACCAATTAAACTCTCATAATTAATATTGTTTATATTTATATATGACTTTCCATTCAATGTTAGTATTTTATTTTTGTGAATACTTATTATGGTTTGATCATTCATAACTTGATATGTGATTCATTGGTATTGAAAAATATCTTTTGTAATCTATTATCGAATCAAAATACCTAATGAAGCTTATGGAGCTTGACTCATTAGTGTCTTAAACCTTTTTTTTTGTGAAAACAAGTTTGCTTATCAACTGCTCAAGGAATTGAGTCTTAATAGGAAAACTTAGCCTCATTCTACTAAGAAATTAGGATTTGAGTATACATGTGGGCTAACTTTAGCATTAAATTGAAAAGAAGTTGAGTGATCATATGCACAAGAGTAAAGTTTGGTGAAGTTTAACTCTAACAACAACATACCATATCATTTCTAACCTATTCCGCATTCTAATTATTTGATAAAATTACAAAAAGAGTTTTAATTGTTTTTGCATAGTTTTAATTTCCTAAACTTCAACAAAATTAATGGAAATTACCATTTTGTCTAAAATAGTTATCAATTGCAATTATTACCAAGTTTTGCATAAGTCTTTTAGGAGAATGATAATTACTTACTACTTACTATTGTGTGATTGATACAATTGTCATTGAACGAATTGTGTTAACAAAACTTATAGCATAACCTTATTGGTTTCAAGTGAGGTGTTAGAAGATGAACCTTCTAGTGTATCATCTATCCTTGTAAGTAAGGAAAAGACTAAATGGTTACAAGTCATGAATGAAGAGATGAAGTCACTTCATCATAATAATTCATAGACTCTGGTTTGTACACTTGAAGGTTATAGGTCGGTTGTTGCAAATGGATTTTCAAATGCAACGATTAAAGTTCATGAACCGATCAACAAAGGTTCAAGGTGTGATTGAAGGCTAAATACATTAGATGGAAAGAAGGAGTTTACTATAATGATATTTTCTCCTTGTTATGAAATCCAGATTCATTTAGAGACTATCAATCATGGTTGATGAGCTTAACTTTGAGATGAAATAAATGGATGTTAAGATTACATTTCTATATGAAGACTTGGAAGAGACCTGCATAAAACAACTAGAAGTATTTTTTGTTTTACTATTTTTTAATTATTTTTGTAAATAATGATTTTTGTTTTTTAGTTTTTCTTTCTTTATTTTTTTATAAGATCACATTGAAGCATGTTTTTGAGTTTTTTATTTTTTTCCTTTTTTACTTTTTTTACAAATTGTTTTTATTTAATGTGTTAAGACATTGAACTTACTCCAAGCCAAATCTTCCAATTACACTTCACCATTATCACCACCCAATTCCTTCTTATGTCTCTTCTTCTCATCTTAAAACTCATATGCCTGTGTTTGTCACTCATTTTTCAACATCTGGCCACACTTACTCATACTTCTATCCTTCTCCATTTTTCCACCCTCATCTTACACCTTTTCTTTTTTATCTTTCTACATGAGCTAACCTTTTTTCTTCTCTTGTTTCTTTCACATTTGCTTCATTGTCCTTGTTTACCTCCTTACACATCAAAACTTTATTAACGACTACTCATGCATTCTTCTTAGTTTTTCTCATATTCACATTCTCAAGTTCTACATTTTGTTTTGTATTTAGGTTTTCTTTTTCATCGTGTGACATGTTGTTTTTCTCTTCTTATCTCTTTTATCAAATCCTTTAATCGTTATCTTAACCCGCAACAGTTTTGTTTGTAGTGAAAGCTTTTTTTAAACGTGTTACCCCCACTTTCAAAAATACAAATATTAATTTAAGTTTAAAGTCAATATATCTATTTTAAATTTTTCAAAAAAAAAAGATTTAAATTAAAAAACAAAACAAACATTAAATAAAAATTAATTTATAAAAGAACTCCAAAAATATACTTCATAGTATAATTTCACAAAAAAATTTTAAAAAAATAATCATCTTAACATACATGCAATTTATAAAAAAAAAAAAAAAAAAAAAAAAAAAAAAAAAAAAAAAAAAAAAAAAAAAAAAAAAAAAAAAAATAATAAAAAAAAAAAAAACAAAAAAAAAAAATAAAAAAAAAAAAAAAAAAAAAAAAAAAAAAAAAAAGAACAACTATGAAAGGTAAAGACATCTGTGAAGCATTATTTCTAATAAATATTAACGTTTTTTTTAACAGCAAATAATAAATATTAACGTAAGCACGATTTTCCTAAAAATAATTTAAAAAAAAAATAGTACAAAGCTGGTTTTTGAAACACAACTTGAAAGTGAAATATTTGACCAAAATTAAATTTGTGTAGAGACACAATTTCTTCATTTAAAAGTTTTCCATAATGATTTATCTATTTATGTAAAAATATTTAAATTTACACATTTCGATAAACTAAAAAAATTACACCCTTTTTATAAATCAATCAATGGGTCAAGTACGAGTTGTTAAAGAAAACATTACAATAAATTATGTACTCATACCCAACATTTTCTCGTTCTTAATTTTAACATGTAAGCTAATCAAAATTACGAAGATTTTTTAGACAAAATTCTCTCTATAAGATTTCAAAAAAGAAACTAAAAAAATAAAATAAAAGTTACAATGTGCAAGTTCTTTTTATAAGAGTGGTCTCATATAAATTTTCTAAATTCTTATTTTTAATTTAGACATAAATTAACTTTATCTTATGTGAAGAAACTTGTTTATTCATTTTATGTATATTCTTTTTCTTCTAGCCTTACTTATGAAAAAGTTTTGCAAATATCTTATGCAAGTTGAATGGTGAATTGGTTGAGTAGAGTGTGAGTTGGCATAAACTCACAATTTCTACATATAAAAATATTTATGCAGCTGTTTTATCATATACGTAAGTTTTTAAACCATCATAAGATATAGCAGTCATAATTCAACTTACAAGTATCAAAATGCTTTGCTTGATGCTTTGCTTCCACTTGTTTGAGGAAGCCAACTTAGAAAAGTAATGAGAAACATCTTACAAAATAATTTGATATACTAAATATAATACCATGCATTTTCACAGAACATTCTGCAAAAATAGTTTACTTTTATCTACAAAGTGAACCGGCCAATAACTATAATTCACAAACAAGTCAAAAAAATTATATAAACTTTAAAACTCTTTTCATCGTCAGATCAAAACACTTCAAGATCAAAATTATGAACTCAGTTTTTGACTAAACAAAACTCCAACTTAGAATTATGACTACTTTCATCAACATGCAGACACGTTAATTTGTTGATTTCATCGACCAAGAACATTAGTTTTGCTGCCTTACACTGAAAATTGGACAAAACTTGGGAATTTTTTAACAAGTTAACCTTTTGGGGAACAAGTTGTAGTAGCCATAAAATAAGTAAAACTTTTGAACACATAGGATTCCCTCCATTCATTATCCTCCATAATCATACACTCTATATGAGCACATAACCAATCTCATACCCTCATCATTATCATTTTGGTTAGTGGCAACACACTTCACAAACTCAAACATGCCATGTGTCATTCTTTATACACAATTATCCCAAATTCCACCATATTAGTGGACAAATCTCATTCCTCCAAGTTAACAACAAACACAAGCAGTGGCATCTTGGCTTCATTTAGGTGATTAGTCCTAATTCAAATGGACCACGTCATGAACAAGGGGACAAAAAAGCCATCTTAATTGCACCCACTAAACTCAAATTGCAACAAATTAATATTCCCTAATGGTGTCATATAAAAATGCAATGAAAGCATTAAGGGTGCATGGAAACAGCAGAAGGGACAGGGAGACAAAGGGGTGAGCCCCATGAATCATTCTATCAACAACGGCTAAATTCCAACACGTCACTAGAAGCTATAAACAAACTTTTTTATCATTGCTTTCTTAATTTTTCTCTTTTGTTCTTCATTTAACGTTGCCAACCCGTTCTTCCTTTGCATCCAGACAAACTTTGACGGCCCTTCTTTTGTCTCATTCTAACTGTAGTTATATACTATTATTAGGTTTGATTTGTACGTATTATTAATGTAACAAGTTTTACATACTGAATACATGTTTGGTTTAATTCAATAAACAAATGGGTGATTATTTTCATGAAAATAATTTATACTATATAAACAAAAATATGTCTTTATTCATAATAACGAAAAAAACGTTTATTCGAACGAGAGTGACAAAACTTATTTTAATTAGCTTCATATGGCAAAAAGTTTGCATCAATGTAATACAGACAAATATATTCTTTAGATATTATTTGTGTAAATAAATTTGCCTGGTCAACCAATAAGAAAATCATAATATAGTTACTATTAAAATCAACAACCTTACCTTACCGTAACAATTATTTTGGATGATATATTTGTATATAAATGACACAATTTTATTCCTTAAATTTGTCCTGAAACTAATGATAGAAAAGTAAAAGTAGAAGTAATTTCAAAATATATTACTTTTACGTTGAGCAAGGTGAGATATGAAGGTGATGGCAGTGCAAGTGTAGTGTGGTGTTTCGACAACATAAAATGGCAACCTTCTGCAACAAACCAATAATCTTCCCTACCCTTAATTTACTTTGCAACATACATGCAAACACAGACTATGTAAAAAATTTTACTTTTTCTGTCGTGACCTTTATGCCTAGTAGCTCCTCACATCCACAAGAGTCAAGAAATACCTTTGCATAGTCCCTTTTTTTTATTCAATGAACATAGTCAAGAAATACCAATCTGACTTGATATAAGTACAAAGTCTGGTTTTCAAGGTTGTTTCCACCAAGGATTGAACTTAGGTAATGTTATAACAAGTTGATCTTAAGCACATTAACCACTTCTGTTCAACTTGTTGATTCTTTGGCTGGTCCTTGAAAGCACTAAAATAACTCGTTTTCCTTCATATAATCTATTTAGAGGTCCATTAGGAAGAAAAATATTATTTGTAGCTGAAATTCAACCATATACAGAAGCTAAAGAGAAGAGTAAAATGTTAAAGTACTAATGGTCAACTAAATTGAAATGAAGCTCAGTGTGTAGTCATGCAAAATTACAAATACAAAAATTACAAAGGCAGCATTACTCGAGTTAAGTTGGCTGATATATCTGTTTCTGCACGCATATACTGCAGGCATGCATTGTAAAAAAATTGAGCTTGGATGATTTTGTGGCTAGTAGTGATTAACACGGTTCAATTTGGAATTTAGCTGATATTGACCATGCTATATCCCAAAGAGGAAATACTTACAACTCATTTATTATTCTTCACCTTTACAATCATCAATGACCCCTATAAAATTATCAAATGCTCAAAACAAGGCTAAACATATAATTCATCTATGAAATAAACATTATGGACTCGTTCTAAACATAAAACTTTCATCACAAAATTAATAAGTGAGACATGTTATCTATTATATTACATCAGTTTTAAGAGAAGTGGTGTGTAAAAATTTAGATATAATATGATTAAAAGAGAGATAAAAAGAAATGAAAAGTGTTAGTTGAATGTTCAAAATAATGGTGCTAAAGCATCATTACTCTTTTACTAAATCACAAATTGTGCACATGAACCTACGTAAGAGTGATATATTTTGCACATATAGTATCAGCTGTTGGCATTTTCAGAAGCTAATGAAACCCATCCAATATGCCGGGAGAGCAACTTGCAAGTACAAGAGGCACACATTATAAGCATTAAAAATTAGAAGCATGAAGAAACGTACAAACTACAAATGGGGATGGGAATATACCTACATTCATACGCACTATCTTCCAAATTCTTACTCTCATATATATACAGCACATATAGATCAGTATCATCATATAAGCCACCAAAGTGTTTTCTCTATCCAATCATACACACCATATGCTAAAAAATACTCCAAACTCAACCCAAACCAAAACAAGCTACTCTAGCTAATCAAAACGCTAAAATCTCATTCTCTTCTTTGTTTGCCTTTTTATTATTATACTTGTTATGGCTGGAGCTGAAGCTACAAAATATGCTTCTCCTACAAGTCCTACAACCACTGCTACCACCAACATGGCCACCAGATCGAACAAGCCAGCAAGCATGATCAGAAGATTCATTGGGGTGAGGCAAAGGCCCTCAGGAAGGTGGGTGGCTGAGATCAAAGACTCTTCCCAGCACGTGAGGCTGTGGCTTGGAACCTATGACACCCCAGAAGAGGCTGCAAGGGCTTATGATGAAGCTGCAAGAGCCCTGAGAGGTGAAAATGCCAGAACCAACTTTGCTCCAATGAACCAAGTCACAGGGCAATCAGGGTCCAACCTTTTAACTGGTGATGGGAAGCATGGTTTGAGCTTTGCTTCCTTGAAAGCCAAGTTGAGCAAGAATCTTCAGAACATCATGGCTAGGGCAAGTGATCACAACAAGTCCTCGAAGAGTCGGGTGAGTGACCACTTCACCTTTGCCAGCATATTCCACCGCAGGAGCTACCAAATCCCTGAAGGGGACATGAAGAACATTGAGAAAGTGGTGCAGCCTAGCATTATTGTACCACCTGTGGAAGGTGGTGCTGATTATGCTTCTGCTGCCAACTGGGAAAGTGCTTCCAGTGTCTCTGACTGCAGCTCTGAGTGGGTCGGGTTCGGGAAAGTCGGGTTGGATCAGTCAGACGGGTCAGATATTGGAGAGTTCAGTGTTGGTGATCAAGGGTTCTTGGAGCAGCTGATGGGGTGGGCTGAAAGCCCTGATGTTAGTGATCAAAGTGAGTGTTCAAGGAGTAAGAGGTTCAAGGTGTCTTCTTCTGTGCTTGTTCCTCCAACTTTCACTGCCTCTCCTTATGATTGTGGATCCCCTTATAGCGGTTATGCCTCTCCTTATAGCGGTTATGCCTCTCCTTTTAACGGTTATGCCTCTCCCTATAACGGTTGTGCCTCCCCTTGCAATGGTTGTGCTTCTCCATATTACAATAAGAAGTGAATGAATCATGGAGCTGGTGTTTGCTTGGCTTATTTAGAAGGTTAAGAGAATAAGTACATGTTTTGGTGAAGGAAAGTTTTCATCACATGTATATACAAAAGTGAACATGGCTGTGGAGAAAAAGAGATTGTTATGTCATGGATACGAAATTACTGATATGGAAGTTTGGCTGCAAAGTTAACTCTCTTTCAAGTTGGTTTCATATCTGCACTGTTAGGGATGTAACAAAGGTAAATTTGAGTTTAAAAAGGGCAAAGAAGCATGTGATGTACATGGACGTGCCTATATATGTGTATGTACTATAGAAACATCCTTGAATCAAATTATAGTGGCAGTTACTTTTGAGTCAACGAAACACACAGTGAAAGTTTATTGTGAAAAATTACATGTTTTGCTTTTCATTTTTGGCTCCCTACTCGTGGGGTCGGGTAAATTTAGATGTGCATTTGAAGTTTTTGAGGGAATAATATGGTTGTTTAAGGAAGCTCCACTGTGGAAACTAGATTGAGACGAAACACTGAAGTCAAAATACTTCAGCTATGTACATAGGCAGCACCTATATGAGTAAGGCACACTGTCATAATTAATGCTAGGTTTGAAATCTAGAGGTAAGATATAAAGGAGAAGAGACTGAAAAATTATGTTGTTCTGGATTGAGGAAAAAAAAGACTGAAAAATAAAACGAATAGTAAAAGGTTTGTAATTAATTTTGATTGTGTAATAAAATAATTTTTTTATATTAATATATTAAAATTTAATTTTTAAAATGAATTTTCAAAAGTAATTTGATATAAAAAATAATTTTTTAAAAATATAAATTAGATTTAAAATAATTTCTAAATTACAATAAAAACTATTATAACATTTTAGTTAAAAGTTTATATTTAAAAGAATATTAAATAAACTAATTTAAAATTTAAAATTTAAATTAATTAATTTAATTTATTATTTTAATATTTTATTTTAATTATTTATCTTATTATAATATCAAATATAATTATCAATAAGATATTAAATTAAATCATTTTATATTTTTATTTTAATGTTTTTTATTTAATTTCTTAATAAAATATTAAATTATTTTTTATTTATTTTATTTTAATTAATTATTTTATTGTAATTAATTATTTTATTTTTAATACAAAAATATATTAATACTATAATTGTTGAAAAAATGATCGTATTTATAACGAAATCATTGATGTACATAAATAACAACAATAAAATATTTATAAATATTGATTATAATTTTATATAAGTTATGTTGTAAATATTTTATTATTATTTATCCATATATAAATAATGGATTATGTATATTTTCTTTATAAATTCTTATTTTATTGTAGAATCTATCAGTGTAAATTTTTATTATTTTTCCTGTATTTGATTTTTGTGTTTTTAATTTTATCTTTTTGAAATTTCCTTTTTCTTTTGTGCCTGAATAGTAAATATATGCATATAGCATATGAGATTGGAGATTTTATAGGGTAACAGGATAACAGTTAATTAATAGCAAGCATGTGGAATGTAATTATCAAATTTTAGGTTTTGAAGAGTGTCATTAAACATGCCTCTAGCTAATGGAAACATGCTTACAAAGTTATAATAGCTGCACTACTAGTCTGCTGAGTAATTATCACTGAGAAAAGCCAATGGTTACCGGTAGTTAAAAACGGTTAAACCCACCTAATAAATTGTAGGTGTTCGTTGATAGAAATCAAATGGTAAATAATCCATTCAGTATAAAAAAAAATGTTGATATATTTTATTTTAGTATAATAAGAGGAAGAAAAAATTACAACCTTAGTCTAATAAATGTAATTTTAATAATTTTTATTTGAATTCTGTTAATAATGAAGATAATTAAACACACATTTGATGTTGAGTAATAATTACATATATTTATTAAAATAAAGTTAATATTAATATACAATTAATCTTGAAAAATCATTAAAGATTTTAAATTCACATGGTAAAAGAGTATAAAATATTCTCCTTCAAATTTAATTATATATAAATATTAAATTTTTTAATAAATATATGGGACAATTATTAAAGACTAAATATATATTTAATTACCTTAACCAATTAACTGAATTCAAATAAAAAATAATAAAATTAAAGTTATTGTATTAAAACTTAATTTTTTATTATATTAAAAAAACATGTTAATATTTATTATATTGAATTAATTATTTATCTAAAATAAAATAAAAAAAATCAAATAAATTAAACACGTGTCTTGATTTTTTTTTATCTATCCAAACTAAAACTATTCTTTTAGATCTTGTTGTTAGTATAAATAATAGACGAATTTTACATAGAGAATCATTTTAAAAAGTAAATTTTATAATTAAAAAAATTATTTAAATATATGATTAGTACGGTTAAAACTTTTCATATGCCACTTTTCAATTTATACTTATTATTAGTAAAAATTTAAATATCTGTTCAAATTTTAGAGGATTTAAAAATGTTAGTGCAAAATATATTAGTTAAGACCTTTAATTAGAACAAAAGACTAATGTATAAAACACTAATACAATGTTTAGATTGGGTTGTGTTAGTATAGATACGGATGGATGTGTAGAGATTTGCGAGATTAAATTTGTTTATATCAGAGTATTTGTTGTTATATGAAAGTGTGAATTTATGATAGAGGCCCTTCGTATATGTGTGGAGAAAGTCATAGAAAGACAAGTTGGCACTTGTGCAAATATAGAAATATAATCTCATTACACGGTCCATTCACACTGGTCATGTGAGCTTTAGCCATGTAGGCCACTTTTGCATTGTTCATATCCTAAGTCAAGAATCCTTTCAGAGATGCAGTGTGCATGGCCGTGGTCAGGAATCGTTTTAAAAATTCCCAGAACCTCTCACATAGAGTTTTTAAATGTGATTGTCATGGTGGTTGTAGTTTGAATTCACGCATTAACAAGAACGTTGGCACTTTAGTGGGTTCACTTTTGGGTCTTCCTTTTCATTCTTTGTTATGCTTTGCCTCATCCTTCTTTGTTAATTTCATATGAGTTGTACGAGTTTTTCCTTAAGGTGGTTCTGCATGTTAGAGACATTGTGGCATGATGGTTGGTGTGTGCTAGACTTGATCACAATTACCACCGATCTTGCGAGTTGAGTTGTAGGTGAAGCGTTGGTTTGTTGGTTGGTGACTTGTTAGTGGGTTTTTGACAAACATATCATTCACAAGTAGTTTTCAACCTAATTATCTCTTTGTTTAGTAGTTTTAGTGACAATTATTAAAAAACTATCAACTATGGATGTCATGTTAAGGCTTTAGTTTAAGAGTAATTATTTACATGTTAAAATGATTCTAGACTTACATTAGAATAAAAGTGAATTACTTGCATTGGTCACAACATTTGAGATAAAGATAAATAATAGAATACAAAGTAATAAATAACATTGTTTGCATTAATGACTTTGTTGAATGTAGGCTAACTTAGAATAATATTTGTATAATATAGCTTTGTCTAATGTTGTTAGATTTTTTTACTTTAAGAGATTGTTTGAATTTGTTTACAATTTGTTTCAATTTATTTTATTTATGATGACTTTCCTCTTCATCTCATGATAGTGGAATTTTAAGGTTAATTGAAAATTCTTCTACTAGCCAAGCTTTTTGTAGAAGTTCTTTTATTCTCTTCTAAATAAGGTTCCTTAAGGATGAAGGTTAATGACGAGTATTCATTATATGACCTTTAAAAGAACAAAAGTGTTTTGAAAGCAATTGATATCTCATTAATCCAAAAGTGATTTTTATAAGAAGTAAGGGAAGTTATTTATACATCTTAATATTTGGATGTACTTATCCCTTCTTAGATAGTGTGCCTTTGTTTGATTTTATTTAAAGCGCGAAATCATACAAAGCAGATTCCAGAGTTGATAATGCTAGCTTTGACGAGTTGTTAAGAAGAACAACTTTAACTTTGCATCCAAGAAATCTTTGATGTGACTCGTGTTAAACGAATCTTCTTGGCTGACGAAATTAAAAGACATTTTCTGCAATATAAAATAAGTAACTTAAATCAATGTGTGTGTGTTTGTGTGGTATAAGGTTAACATAAATCTATGTGTATGTTGTTTGAGCATATCAAATGCTTATCAAATGTAAAATAAAACTGCACAATATTATATTGTCTACCATACGAAACATTTGCATATTATATTATCTAAATACAAAACACTGCAGAATACAATGTCAAATAGGAGTATAAGTGAATAGTGGTGTCAAACTAGCATTTTCCAACCATTTATAGATCCAAACATCAGATTAATCCATAACAGATTTCTGTTATCAGACTTAACAACCCATACTTCTACTTATCACGTACTTGTTATAAAACATTTTTATGCTTTTCCTAACTTGATCGTCGCACACTCAATGCCTCATCATCAGAGCTCGACAACCATTATCGAATAACATCCAACTTAGTTAAGCCCCGACTCCCTCAAAATCAACCATACTCCATTTTAAGGATGTGTTTAGATTAGAGAGTGGAATTGAGATGAAAATGTGTAGAAAGTTTGGTTGTTTAGATTAAGAGAAAGATGGTAAGATTTGAGTGAAAAGTTTGTGAAAGTTTGTAAATAATATGACCGGTATAATAAATATTTTAATAGTTTTTTAGTATTAAAATTATAAATTTGTTTTTTTAATTAAAAAGAGATTATAATTAACTTATTTAATATAATTAATAATATTTTAAAAAATTATAATAATATTAAATTACGTAATTATTTTTAAAATAAAATTTAATTTATTATAAAATACATTAATTTATTAATTAAGATTGATTAATTTTTTTAAAATATAAAATTAAAAATTTTTAATATAATTTTAATATTATAAAATAAAAAAATTATCATCTTATTATTATTTATTTAAATACTTACATTTATTGAATAATAATTTTTTATATTATTAATTATTTTAACAATAATGTTATTATTATATAGTATTTTTATTAAAAAATTGATATAATATTTAATATTTGTATTTTAAATATAATTAATTATTATATTATATAATAAATTAATATATATATATATATAAATAATATATTTCATAAATTATATATATAATCGATTACACAACTAATCGATAATATATACAATTTGTATATATAATCAATTACCTTGTCTCCGTAATCGATTATATATATATATATATATATATATATATATATATATATATTAATATTTTATTATATTTATTTATAATATTTTTTTATATTTTTATTTTTTTTTTTATTATATTTATTATTTATTTTTTTATTTTTTTTTTATATATATTTTTTATTTTTTATTTTTTTTTTTT
>Ga0099824_1001100_pt1 | contig 36589 bp, 21 predicted proteins | sample SiratrowhiteBW_FD_76837 | JGI IMG/M metagenome (GOLD analysis project Ga0099824, IMG submission 76837) | Root nodule microbial communities of legume samples collected from California, USA - Siratro white BW | ecosystem: Host-associated > Plants > Roots > Nodule | place: USA: California... | reverse complement strand
TTTATTTTTTATTTTTTTATTTTTTTTTTTTTTATTTTTTTTTTTTTAATTAATTTTTTTTAAATTTTTTTTTTTTTTTTTGTAAAAAAAAAAAAAAAAAAAACTCGAGTCACATGTTGTTTTTTTTCAAAAAAAAAAAAAACATATACGTTGTGTTGGATTTTTTGTTAATCCCTTTTAAAGTCTCTTAGCTATAAGGAATATTAAGGTTTGTGCTGAAACTGATAAAGGAAATAATATATCTCTTTAAAAGGACAATCACGGAATTGAAAGATTCCGATAGACCAAAATCAGAGGAGATAATAACTAATATGATTACAAGAAGTCTATAACTAGTCAAACGGCAGAATTCAACAGTAAATACTATAGTTTAAGAATTTTCATATCTCTTCACAAAAACATATAAATAATATAATCTTTTATGCAATTATTTGTAAAATAATATTTTTATGTTCATCTTTCTTTTACTCGATATTTATCACGTGTTATTATGTTATAGGGATTGAGAGAAATAGAAAAAGTTGTCGTAAGTAGTACCTTTTTTTCTTTTTTAATTTATAGACCTAGCCAATTCGTTTTTCTTAGTTTAGGGACTATTAAGATATCATGGTAAAAACAACCAATGCCATATGTGCATCATATTTCGATTGATTCACAGTATTATTAATGTTTGTTTTATTTTCTCTATTAAAATATTGATTTTACCAATTCTTTTTTTTTTTCAATTTTTTCATAATAAGAATGATCCGACTAATCTGAAAATAAAAATAAATTACAACCATATATAAATGATTAAAAACAAAACTAATATTTTCTTTTTGTCTTAAAAAACACGCGCGTGACTTTTTTAGAAAATCACAAAATCTAACTTTTTTTTTTCACCAAACTAACTTTTAATCTTAATTATATACAAATAAGATTCATAATTATAATTCCGTTCCATATACACAGTCACGTGGAGTTATTTTTTAACAATAAAAATAAAAATATAAGTTAGTAGCTTATATTTATTCTTTTAATTTATATTTGTCAGTGTATCAAAATGATGTCACGTAATATATAAAACGACGAACAAGCCCACGCAAAGGTTATGCAAGAACTGCTTCTTTCTGTACCTCCAAGTCTTTTTTTTCTTGTTGTATCTCGAAGTATTTTTTTTCAAGCACCTCCAAAATTTTTAAAATAGTGTAAAATATCCTTAAAATAATAATATGGAGACGAAATTACCCCTGAATCCTAATACGTTTTTCACTCACTTCCACTCATTCCATTCCACTGCCGCCACCTCCAAGCACCACCTCCAGCCATTCCGTTTTGCCGCTGCAGTTTGTCAGTTTGGTTCCGTCGTGCATCAATAATAATATATTTGAGAAACATTTGAGATACACATTATCTATTATACCATTTGTGGTGTATTTGGATAATTTGGTTAGATTTTTACTATTTGGAGGTGAATGATTTTTCCTTAATTTTCAATTCTAGAATGAGGTGTTCTGAAACTTAATTAACATCATTGACTTATAAAATGTTAAATTCCAAAACTTAATCAACATGTTTCAGAATTTGTTGTTCAGTAACACATTCTCACTTTCAAGAATAAATTCTAGAATCATTCTTTCTGTAATTCATTTTCAAAAACTGAAATGACTTTTAAAACTCCTATTTCATAATACAAATCAAACTAGTCTCAATTTATCTCACACGAGGCTACGTCACCACTATTCCACCGTGCCGTCGCACTCACACTTGTCCGTTCCGCTGATAAGACACACCGTCGCAAAAGACCACTCACCCAATGTACCTCACCATCCACCTTCAACGATCTGCATCGACTTTCTACCCACCCAGCTCCCAATTTTACTGTTATATTCATTTAATTAAATTAGATATAAAATAATAATTACATAAAAAGCAGTTGGAATATTTGTAAATTTCGGAAATGCCTTGAAGAAGGTTGGAGGTGCAAGACAAGAAGTTAATTAAGCATGGACTCTCCACATTGAGTCCACTGGATAGTTCATACTTTTGGCCCACGAGGTACGTAACATAGCTGAGTTTTATCACTGATTTATAAACATCCATATAGATTTAATATGAATTAAATAAATTCGAAAAAATTAAATTTATTTAATAAGGATAAAAATCTCCCTTAATAAATAAGTAATTAAAAATAGTTTGTCGTGATGTAAAATTTTTAAAACTTCAATTTACAAAGTTTTAAAGGTGACAAATAATTACTTGAGAAACAAAGTAGACGACGTATCTTAACATAGATTGAATAAAATAATAAAACATTTTAAAAAGCTTGATTAACTAATAAAGAAAGAATACAAATTTACACAGACATATTACAGAAAATATGGTCAGTGCAAAGATCCCGAGCCATTTATGAAAGTCTTAAACAAAGTTATATAGATATTTTAAATTGACTTTATTTTTAGGACTTCCAAGATATTCTTTTTGTCTTGGAAAGTGAAAAAAAAAAAAACTTATTGAATGAAGCTAAAAATGGAAAACAAATATGCCCTAATTGGTTTCTTATGAAGGGTGTTCATATGTTTCTATTTCACCATACACACATATCTCAGCACATATATACATAATAAGGCATCTCATCTAATTAATAAGTTATTAATATCTGAGTTAGGTTGTTGGGTTGGGGAAAAGAGATGTTGATAACTCACAAACTTACTCAGAGCATGAGGGGGACGACATGTCGAAATATGTGGAACATGCCTTATAATATATGTAGGTTTTGGGGATTAAAATATGGATGACACCAAAACAAAGCACATTATTGCAAATCCTTGGCTATTAATTTCAGTATTTTGGAGTATTCTTAAGACATTTAGCCTTAGCCATGCAATGTAGGTTTGGACTTTGGAGTGTTCGGACCTACCCTTTTCTAGGTCCAAGATGTGTCATTTATTTTGGTCGGTTCAGCAACTGAACTTATCTAATCAAGCCAAATGTTAACTAATTAATCATGGCTCAACAATTTAAAAATTAGTAACATATTTTAATATACCTTGATTTTTAATACCTGTTGTTAACAATTTTTTTATTATTGATTCTTTTAAGTGATAGATAATAGCATAGTAATATATTATTACATTGGTTGCTGGAACATAAATTGCGCCATTGGTAGAATTCATACGTGTTGTTCATAGGGTTTTGAGAATAGGTTCAAACCTCTTAGCCAGTTTAGTTTAGTACGGATTTGACTTCAAAATATATGAGTCAGAAAAATATATTTTTTCATTTTAAACGTACGAATTCGACTTAGTTTATTCGTGGGTTTAAATGAATTTAAATTAGATCGGAGATAGATTGAGTCATAATTCACCCACAATACCTTTTTCATTTTCTCCACTATTTTTTATTATAATTATTTTTTTTATTACATGGGGTTGACACTTAAACTATTTAAAAACAAAGTGAATACTTTGATTCTATGATTATAAATAAATTGATTTAACTATTATATTTTGATTATACTATAATAATAAATTAAATAAATTGGAGAAACATAACATATTTAAGTAACTCAACCCACTTAACCATAGCTATTACGTAGAGAAATGAAGAACGTTAGAGAAATTAGGTTGTTCCCCACATAGCACTTGGTTTGCATATATAATATTTTGATTATTTTGCAAGGAATCGAGAGTTTTATTCTGTCTCGGAACTTTACGTACGTAAAGTAGAGGAATGGGTCTTGTGTTCATTCTCCATAATTCACGACTCTTAACTCATGCATGACCTCATTTCTTGCTTTTTTTATTTTCTTTCTAAAAACATAACATTATCAAATTTATCATGGAGTGCGGAAGGGTTAATTCACACCACAAATTACTTATCGTGTTCCTTCTCCCTCTTCCTTAAACTAAAAGTACACATTTGTTTATTAGTACTTTTTACTTGTTTATTCATTTATTTAGCAAAATAACTAATTCCAGGGATTGAAAATATTCAGGAATATAATAGTGCACTGTGTTCATCATTGATTAAAACTATTAACTATGCAGAACATTACATTATTCGTATATTACTCTTAATCCAATTATATAGTCCTATATCAGACCTAAATCTTAATTAGAACTCTTTCGTGGGTAAACTGGCATATTAAATTCGCCAATTGTGTGGTTAACCATTATTAAGCAGTTTATGCTAACGTGTCCAACATGTTCTCCACAGAGCAAAGTTCTACCAATTATTTGATTCATGAATCATGAATACACTCCACTTGGGCAAATGGAATTAAACATACCAATTATATATAAATTAAATGATCTAATTTGTATTAGTTATTTCATTATTTAATAATACATTCACAAATATTTATAGCCTTTCTTAATCTTTATATAAATACAATTTTTTACACAGCATTTACACTTTACATTGCATATTTAAATTAACTCACTTTTTGTCCAATTTATTGAAAAAAATATATATTTATATCAAACTAGAGATTCGTGAGAATATTATTAACTTGATTTTAAGCTCTAAAATTCATGTTTTTTCAATTTCTGAATATTAGTTATATTCACTTTATGCATGTATGCACGTGCATATGCACGTGCGATTATTTCGGTAACGGTATAAGAGGGCAGCCATGTGTCCCATGTATATTCAAATAAAACTTTAACATAAAATACTGTATTTATTTTAAAAAAAGAATAATATATTGTAGCAGCGTAATTCACGTGTATCCCGCAAATATGGTCTGTATCTTGTAATTATTAATTTAATCCATGATGTATTAAGTTTTACGATGGAAGAATTATATCAAAGTTATAACATTTTCAGGTTAAAATATGCCTTTAATCTCTAAAATTTGATTTTTTTTCTTTAGTCATTCAAATTAAAAGTTATTTTTTATCCCAAAATTTCAAAAAAATGTTTATTTACTAGTCATTCAGATGTCACATTTATTGCTGATGTAATGATACATGTAACTAAAATATTTATGTAAGAATTCGCTTTTTAAATTTTTACTTAAGATGGTTTTTTTAATAACTTGAATTTAGGTCAAATTTATTTTAGTCATTCAAATTAAAAATTAAATCAACATCTTTAGTTCAAGACTGAATTTGCAATTTTTATTTATCTGGATTCCTTTATATAATCATTGTGGTTATAGTATTAATTACTTGTATCACTATTATAAGAAAATATAAAAATAAGAATATTTCAAACACAATTAAAATTGTATTTTACAAATTAGACAAATGTTACATCAAAAAATTTTTAACAATATGAAATTTAAAAATCAAAATAAATTGTTTTAAAATTGGAAAATTTAAGAAGTAACTTTTAAATTTAAGAACTACAAAATTTTTTAATTATGAAGGACTAAGAAAATCACTGACATTTGAGGAACTTAAATGTCAATTTCATATTTGATAGGAAAAAAAAACATTTGTTAAATTTGGGAAACAAAAATAAATGGATCCAAAATTTAGAGACTAAAAATATTTTAGTCAAAGAATTCAAAAAACTATATTTTTATGTCAAAAAAATATTTTCATAAAAATTCTTTAAATACATCTGTGGTTTTTATTTTTTAGTTTCGGTTAATATATTTATTTATCATACTTTTGTTTATTAGAATTAACAGCCTTAATTTTATGACATTTTCGCTCTTCTCTTCTTGATATGTCCTTGTCATAGAGATTGTTGCTTAATAAAAGGGATACATAATAGCTTGGAACGACTTTGTAACTGATACAATTTAATGGCTTTATCAATCAATTCACCAAAAAATGGCTTTAGCGATCAGGAGACGGAAAAGACCTAGGCTACAATTAATCATTACCCCCATTTTGTCATAATCCCTATTTTCTCTACATTGTACCACAAAAATTTAATTGAGACAATTTTTATGGTTGAACTCTGAGACCCATCTGTATCCACATAATCATAATTTGTTGATATTACTAAGTTGGCTTTTGGCTCTGCAAAGTTAGTGTTAGTGTAATTCCATGTTTTAACCTTCTTTATTTGTGTGCAGTTGCAGTAGGGTAATGTGAAAGAGTACATACGTGTTGATATGAAATGGTGAGTCAACTATATGTGATATATGTTTCAGTCAACAAAGTGAACCAATGGCATGAATCGGTTGAAGATGGTTGCAGAAGATCTTTCTGAAGTGGACCAGCTGCATTTGGGGACCCACCTCAAGATTTTATGCCATTTGCATTCGGACAAGTAGGACCCTTTGCACCATCCAGTTCCCACAAAAACATAAGAAATGTCCAAGTTAGCAGAAAAATAGTACAATTTGTAGTTTATTCTTTAAAACATAAGGGAGAGTGGATAGAATCACAAGAAGCCTTTTTTTACATGACTTCATAACCTCTTCACAATATTCCTCATAAAACAAGTTGATAGAATTGAATAGGGTTCATTGATCTGGCATGATTTTGCTCCTCCTCAACTCAACACTAGAGTTTCAAGTTTATGTCGAGCAGTTAAGCAATCTATGTCATCCTATAGCAAGACCACCTCTTCAATCATTTTAATTTTTAAGTGTGGAATAGGTCAAATTTTGGAAATGGATAAATTGGCACCCCCTTCACTCCCCCCTATAAATAAAAAAGGGGGATCAGGACAATGGATCAATCACAACCATAATGGAATTTTTGAGAGTTTGTATGTAGTTGAGTTATCAGTGATATCATATTAAACAGTGTTTTGTCTTTTAGCAGATACTAATGCTTTATAAAGAATAAACCATAATGCAGTATCATCCAATCATAAGATATACATTATTGAGCTTGGTAAAAAGAAATATTATTGTTCAAGCGTGCACTAACTTAGGGAATTTTACTTAAAACATAGTGTCTAAGGAAAAAATCTAACCATCTAAATGCAGCGTACTATTGTAGCTGCTAGATCAACTTTACAGACTATGACCTTGGAGATGCTGATAGTTCCTAACTCATAAATAAAGTCTTTGTACACATGCAAAAGATTGCAAAAACCTTTTTCCAGATATTTGGGATGGACTATAGAATTTGTGCACTTGGTCCACTTACACTTGATTGCGTTCATCTACAGAACTTATCTAGTACTTTAATATTGACACCTAATTGAAATTAAGACAATTAAAAAGCCAAAATGCTCGGCCATTATTCACAGTGACCTACCTATGTAGTGGTCATTGCTGCTATTTGGTCAAGTCCGTGGCTCAATGGGAAGATGGGAAGGGCTCAATGAGTAAAACTCTTCAAGCAGATGAAATACTGTATCAGAAACTTTTGGTAAGAGTCTTTTGACCTAGCTAGATTAGCATATGTGAATTTTGTCGCCAGAAATAAAACCAAGACCTTAGACCGTGTGGAATAGTGGTTGGATGCATTTTCTAGAACCATCCAATGGGCAAGGGGAATCACTAATGACGTATATCTTGAGATTTAAGGCATGGCATTTTAGTTAGGATGATGAGAGTATCCATTTGGTTGCAGAGGAAAAAAGATCTATGGAAAGATCTTGCTCCTGATAAGAACAAAGGGAGGCGAAAATTAAAGTATGTGTGGTTCCTCTTGTGAGCATCAACATCAGAGAGATTGAGAATTTAGCATAGATATTGATAAGATTTCAAGTTGGACAAAAGGCTCAGAAGTTTAGTACTTGAAGCATTTAATGATGGATGGAAGATTTCCTTGAGATGCTTAGTTTGGTCAGAGAGATTCTTTGAAACCTATAACTCACCATCAAATCTAGGCAAAATCTCCTAAATAAGTGCCATAATTCTGCCTCGTGCTTCTTCAGTTTACCGCAATAAGGATAATGAAAAGAAAAAAAAAACAAAGTTTTGGTTCAAGAGAGAAGACGTGGGGAGAGGAAGCATCCAGTAAAATTCATATCATGCAAGGCCCTTGGACACATCACATATGCCGTTGACAAAACAATAAGTGGTCTATAGACAGATATAACTCCAATTATTCTAATCTATCTCCAACTACTAGTACAGCTTTTTTGAACAACCAACTTCACCAAAAACTAAAGGAAGCCAAACATAATATATTATTTTCTTCAACTAGTTCTAAGAATTGGCCTGCCTATTTAAGAACATCTTCTGAGATGCTGATATGCATGCCAGCACTGTCTACTCCTTTCTGCCCATTCTTCCCTCCTTACCCGCTTTAAGCCTTTCCTTACTTCTTTTTAATTCTCTCTGTCAGCACCGTTTTCACCACTTCACTCTTTTAATCTTATATATTATCATCTCCACCCTTCTCAATAAAGACTTCAATTTTCCTTTTATTTTTCAAAATAAAAATGTGGCCTCTTTGTCTTGGAGCATTGCTTATTATAGCCATTACACATTGGGTTTATAGATGGAGAAATCCCAGTTGCTGTGGAAAACTCCCCCCTGGTTCAATGGGTTTGCCCCTTCTGGGTGAGACCCTTCAGTTTTTCTCCCCCAACACATCTTCAGATATTCCTCCTTTCATCAAGCAGAGAATGAAAAGGTATATAACTATTTTAATCTCAACTCAATACGACCCATTCTCCTAAAGGATCATCCTTTTGGGTCTTTCAGGTATGGACCAATCTTCAAGACCAACTTGGTTGGACGGCCAGTTGTAGTATCAACAGACCCTGAACTCAATTACTTTATCTTCCAACAAGAGGGGCAGGTCTTCCAAAGCTGGTACCCAGACACATTCACAGAGATCTTTGGGCGACAAAATGTTGGTTCTTTACATGGGTTCATGTACAAGTACCTTAAGAACTTGGTGCTCAATCTGTTTGGTCCTGAAAGCCTTAAAAAGATGCTCCCAGAAGTTGAACAAACAGCCTGCAGAACTTTAGAGAAGTGGTCATGTGAGGACAGTGTTGAGTTGAAGGAAGCAACAGCAAGGGTAAAATTATTACCACTCATCTATTTTCTTGTTTTCTTCATCTCTCTCCTTCCATTCCGTGTCTAAACCGTGGTTTGCTATGTATGCTCCCATGCAGATGATATTTGATTTGACCGCAAAAAAACTCATCAGTTATGATTCAACCAAGTCCTCGGAGAACTTAAGGGACAACTTTGTTGCATTTATACAAGGACTCATCTCCTTCCCTCTGGACGTTCCAGGAACAGCTTATCACAAATGTCTCCAGGTAAGTCCATATCATCCACCAAAGCTTCTTGTAGGTTCTACAATATCACATGGATTTAAAATTTTCAACAGGTTTTTCTCTTCAACTGTGCAACCCTTACACAATTATCTCACTATTCTTGCAAACTTTTAGAAAACATTTCTTATATTATTATAAGCAAATTGTAAGAACTGATGTGAATTATTTAAAGGGTGTAATTGCATAACTGATTCTTAAGTTTAAGAAGCATATCACCATTGGAGAAGCTAACAGAACTTAATTGGCATTCTACGCTGATAAAAGATGCCATCCCAGAAGATTGACTCACAAAGTAGTTTCTTGAGATTGAAAAACATCATTTGTTTGTGATCTTTCTCAGGGTAGGAAAAGGGCAATGAAGATGCTGAAGAACATGCTGCAGGAAAGACGGGGAATGCAAAGGAAAGAGCAAAAAGATTTCTTTGACTATGTCATTGAAGAACTTAAGAAAGAGGGAACAGTCCTCACTGAAGCGATCGCTCTGGACCTCATGTTTGTGCTCCTCTTCGCAAGCTTTGAAACCACTTCTCTCGCTCTCACTTATGCCACCAAAGTACTCTCGGACAATCCCTTGGTACTCAAGCAATTACAAGTATGTTAAAAAAATATTAAAATCTTCGAACTACTTTCACGGCTTTTTCTTTTTTACGTCCGAGTTTTGACTCTATATGTGTTGTGCTTTTTAGGAGGAACATGAAGCCATCCTCAAGCGACGTGAAGATCCTAACTCCGGAATCACGTGGAAAGAATACAAATCAATGACATTTACATTTCAGGTGGATCAGTTTTTTTCTTCTTTTTAATGGGTGAAAAAGTTTTCATGTAAATTTCTACGTACGTGTACATATATATCTCATTTAAAAGTCCATGTCGATTTGCAGTTCATAAATGAAACCGTGAGACTCGCAAATATAGTTCCTGGAATCTTCCGGAAGGCACTGAGGGAAGTTAACTTTAAGGGTACGTATGTCATACAGATATGGTTCATTCATTCATTCATTTCACATTACGAAAAGACAGTTTCTGATGGCTTAGCTTGATATGCAACATAACCAATTATTGGAGTAGTTAGAAATAAAATTGAATGAGGTGGGAGTGGATCCAGCTTAAATAATAGCAGAATGTATACAAATCCAGTGCATACATAGCTATATCTTGTATTTAAAAAAGACAACATTACATCATTTGGTCATTGAATGAACACATTCTCATACATATATATACATGCAGGATATACAATACCAGCAGGTTGGGCAGTTATGGTGTGTCCCCCCGCTGTGCACTTGAATCCAGCGAAATATCAGGATCCTCTTTCCTTCAACCCACGAAGATGGGAGGTGCGTCTAAGGCATGTTTATTTTTTGTATATATATATAATATATAAAATAATTATAAGGTGTAATTTTTCATATGTCCCGTTATTTAGATACAGTAAAATGTTGTTTTAAATGTATGTTTCCATAATTATTGGTGAAATAAAAAAATGGAAACAAACAGTGTGTTCATATAATTAGAGACTCTTATTTTATTATTTTCTTTCCAAATGCTTTGTCTGGATAATATAGTATTAAAGCTGCTGCTTTAGTTGCTAGCTATACCAGCTGGCTATAAAACTATATCCAAGTAACTTATAGTTTAGTCTTCCATCTCTTTTTTACACTCTAGTGACCCCGAAAAATTGGCTTTCAGGGAATGGAACTAAATGGTGCCACAAAAAATTTCATGGCTTTCGGTGGAGGCATGAGATTTTGTGTTGGAACGGACTTCACTAAAGTTCAGATGGCTGTGTTTCTTCATAGTTTGGTAACGAAATACCGGTAAGATAATGAAATGATAGCGTTATCCTGTGAACTTAAATTGAGATGCAAGGTCTCTCTTTTAACGAATGAATAATATTTCAGGTGGCGACCCATCAAAGGAGGAAATATCGTTCGAACTCCTGGTTTACAATTTCCAAATGGCTTCCACGTGCAGATCATGGAGAAAGATCAAAGGAAACAGGAACCAGAGTTTAACAAAACAAATTAGAAACCAAAACTCCGCGAGAGAGACTAGTATATGGTATCTTTAAGAAACACAAGGCAACGCAATTGTTAAGAAAGCCACAACAGTAACCATAATAACGGTCTCTCACTCAGTTTTGATTAGGTCTCTTAAAAATTGTTTTTATTAGAATTTCTTCTCGATATACATGAGCGGGGTTTTTTAAAAACATGGGTTAAAAAATATGACGTTCCCTACCTTGCAAAAAGGCAGTGAGGGAAGGAAAGTTGTACTTGTAACAAGTGGTGTAAATGGTTCAGATTATCCCGAGTCAATATACAATCTGCTTTTGAAATTCTCATTTTTCACTGCATGCAAGTTGCGTTCGTAATGATTTTCACCAATATAAGGAGTCAATCGAGGAAGTTGACGCTGAGGTGTAGTACTTTTTAGGAAGTCCATACTTTTAAGGACCACATTGTGGATTAGCTATTTCCTTTCTATAAAGATGTCTTTCACATTAAATCCTAATTCTATCTTTCAATAACTCTTCCGTCCCCAATTCAAGTCCAACCCACCTTATTAGAAAATAATATAAAACTAGAAAGACTAGTAGTGGAAATGGTAGAAGATAAAAGGATAAAGCATAACCATGATTCTGTGAAGTAACTACCAAGTTACAGTTAAACTTAGGTGTGTGAAATTAGAAAAATGTATAACATTAAATTATAAGTTCCAACTTCAATCTACTCATCCTCTGGCTCATCTAGCTGAACTTGTTTGTGTTTGCCATAATTTTCTTGCCTGGCTTTATCATGCTTTAGCTTCGTCTCTTTAAGTTGTCCCTCTGAACTATCCCATTTCTTTCTGTGTTTGTGGTGTGCTGGATGGTCAGCAATCTGCTGCCGATTATCCATATTCTTTTTCTTATGACCATGCTTGTGCATTTCTTTACCAACATGGTGTAAATCATCGAAATAATCAGAATTCCTTTCGGAATGCTTGTGCATTTCTTTACCAACATGGTGTAAATCATCAAAATAATCAGAGCTCCTTCCCGAATGCTTGAGTTTATGCTCATAACCGGTCCTTGGCCTATATTGAGCAGTATAGTTAGGGCCCCTAAACTCTTGCTTATGATGCTTGTTATCATGAATATTGTGATGTCCCTTTTCAGTTGTGATTTTACGTTTATCCATGATGATCTGTTCATCAGCGTCTAAGAGATCGTCCCACCAGTCATAAAGAGGATCAAATAGACCTTTTTGGTGCAAAAGCCATAATAGTACAAGCACTGCAATTCAAAGAATAGTATTTCTTTTAAGTTGTTCTGCTGAATGTGCAAATTATAGTAACTAATAGAAATTGAATAGAAGTCATACCTGTCGGAAAAATTGCCAAAAACAGACCAAACATCATAACCCAACTCAAGCATACATATTGTATGTGGCACTTGAAGTCAAAAAATCCAGAGCATTTTTGTCTTTTCTCCCACCCAATCCGAGAGACGTGGAAGAGATTTGATCAAGTAATTAGTCAAGACAAACGAATCAAATATTAAACAGGTTTATGGTTAAGAAAGCAAAATGTAGTTATTGATATTCCAATATCCTGCTTGAATGTCTGGGTAATACTTTGTAACAAAATATTTAAATTACTAAAAACAGAAAAGATGGCAAAACTCATTATCAGTTTATTACATACCGAAGGACGTCATGAAGAAAATAGGAAAGATTTTATCCAAATGCAGCTTGAGTACAATCTGGAATACGTGCACCAACTTTTGTTTTGTTACTGACTGGATTTCAGAACAACAGTTTTTTCATAAAATAATCAGTTTTAATACTTTATGATATTAATGACGGAATATTCTAATTATTGTCTCAAGTTTTTCACGTGTTCACGAAAGTCAGTGCTACTAATATTTGTAGAATTTCTAATCAGGTGGGTGGTGTTGATGAAGAAATATATATAACTATGCAACTCTAAATATTGCCCATGAATAAAAATGATACAAAATTTAGGAAATTCACATTTTGTATATTTTATATGTTAGAATTTAAATTGTATAGTTTGCAAATGCAAAGTATAATAGAAATAATACCTACAAGTTTTTCCAGAAATAAATTCTGTTAAGCTGGTCCAAAGTTTATTCCATAAGTTTTCAATAGAATCGAAGAAACCATTTAGACTTGTCTCTGGAGGTTGAAAAGGCATCCCCTGCAGTAATAGAGGATTTAGAGATTCACAATTTGTTGTCATAACATCCCAATAACTAACAAGGCATTAGCCACTAATTAACCTATACAGCAGGTCCCTTTCTTGTTTTATGGGGGGTGGGAGGTTCAGTTGCAGCCTTTAAGGACATCATGACAACGTAGTATCCAGATTCGAACAAGTTTTATATTACTTGAGAATACAAGTCTTTTCTTAGCTAGATGGAATCTTAAACAAACTCATTGTGTTCATAGTCATAGAAAAATAAAGCAGTGTGCCATTGTCAAGAACAAACCTGTGTGCCATTGTCAAGAACAGTTGCCGTCGTAGCAAATTGACATTCGGCTCTATCAACTTCATTATAATCAGAGTCCTTTAATATGGCTTTATTCAAAACGCCCCCAAAAAAGAAACGAAGTAAATATCAATGAGTTTTTATCCTCACAACAAATAGCAACGTATCCATCCTAAGCTTCAACTTTACCCGCACAAAAATATTTTGAAGCTTGATCATTGCTGGGGTAGAGTTTGAACGATCTGGTTGTAATCTCGTTTGGCTTCATTATTAAAAATTGCTCCTGAACCAAGTTTACCAAAAAAACAAAAAAAACATGACACAGGACCTACCGAAGTACGGAACAGGAGGGGGAAAAAACAAATTCCTGACATGTTTTAGCATAATACCTCCATAAGGGTGATATCCTTGGAGCAATTAAACTGCAAGACAAAACAATCATTATAGAAAAGCTAAAATTACAGCTTGTTGGACCCTCCAGAAAATTACTGTCATGCAAGACTCAAATATTTGAACCAAATTTTATAACCCTAATAAAAACAAAAGCATCTGGAGCAGCATGCACCTCTTAAATTTCTATTCATATCATGCAGTCCATTCAACTAAATAGAGATCTTTCAGACAAACAATAATTTTGCCCCCGGACTCTTATGGGCAAGCAGGGAATAATTAATGCGAAGTGTGAGATTTTTAGGTACTTAATTAAACAATCGTGTCCTCGTATAAACAATGAGTACAGGTCAGAAGAGTTTGTAAAAAAATTATCACAACCCAATTTCCCATCACATATTATAAACAAAGAAATAGAACAGAACTCCACTAACACTTTCAAGACTTAAAGAACTGTGCCATTCGTATAGAAATTAAAATAATGCTTTTCAGTCATTAAATAAATAAAAAAAGTACCAAATCAACATTCGATTGTCCAAGCATGAGTAGCACTGGATAACAAAAATAGATATGGCTGAAGCACAACATAGAGAAGCAGAGTACCGTCAAACTATACGATGCTTCCACCTCACCCGTATTCTTAGTTGTGATTTTAGCAACACCAAATTGGGTTAGGGCTTCAAATGTAGGGACGCTAACACTTACAATCTTTCCTGGGCTCCTGGAGAAAAAGAACCATGTCAAGCAACTTTTGAAACGCTTTTTACTATAAAAACAAAAACTTTCAGAAGGAACAATTACAAAAAGAACCTAAGTTTTCAGTCACGTGTGAATCTTTGATTCAGTAACAAATGTAAAAAAAAAAAAAGACAGATCCATATCCATGACTTATAATTAAGAAAAACGCCACTGTTTTGAAGTAAATAATAATACCTTTGATAAACATACTCTACATCATTCGCACTTAATTCTAGCACAAGGTTTGTATTAAGAACCTCTGTAATTCCTATGGAGAAAGAATAACTTCCAGCACTCTGCAGACAAATAAAATAAAAAATAATAATTTCTAATAGAAGACACCATACTAAATAAATATAAAATTATTGCAACTTAACTGGATGTTGGTTTATCCTTTCAAACCTTCCTTCCAAACCATAGAGTGGCACCTGATTCCTACTTATTCGATTCAGGTCAGCCTGTTATGAACAAGAACTTTTTTTCAAATTTTCAACAATTAAGAAAACTATACATAAAGTTTCAATTAAAATATTGGATAAGAAACAATGTTATTTCAAACTATTACTAATGAAGTAGTGAAACTAGCTCAATTCAAGAAGCTAACTCAAGCGAACTGGAAAGCCCAAACCTTATAAAGAGTGATTGGATACCTTCCTATGTCCCCCTTTCCTAATATGGAAAATTTGACATTAATTAACAGTAAGCAAACCCTTAGACAAAATATCATAATTGCAGTACCAACCTCCCGAAAATTCCACAATTGATTATGCAAGCAGGTCCAAAAGGGTGAAGAGCAAAAGTTTGGTTGTCGATTGAAAGCTTCATAGCTCACACCAATTTTGTTGCATTCAATGGAATCTAAGGTAAATCTCACTCTTTCAAGCAGCATCCACATAGAAATGTTTCTCCCCAAATCTTGCGGTTGACCAGGGTTGCCCTGTCACAAGAATAAAAAATGTATTTTTTTTTAAGCTTATAGAAGTTGTGAATCATGCCAAAAGCATATAAAGTAGTTCAACGAGGTTATCTTCCTTAAATTACACCAGTAATGCCAACATAAATCTATGATTTGTATTCAAATTTGGAAAAAGGTCTGTCACTAAAAAGAGACTGCCAAGAGTACTGAGAATATGGCCCTACGGACTTGCAGTTGCAATTATCTTTACCTCCGTATAGTTATATTTGTCTGACACATTTCGTGTTGCAAGCATTCTTCATTGAGTAACCTCTAGAAAGGGAAAAAAAAAATGTTCCTAATCCTACAATGTTAACATTCTTAGACAGAACACATCATGATACCTCTAAGCATGCCAACATAAAAACTAGAGATCGAAGAGAAAAAATCATTTTGACATAATGTAAATGATAAGGTGGTGGTCTAGATTAAATATCAGTCAATTAATACTACATCATGCTTGCACCATTGGTTGGAATATGAGCTGGCTGTAAATGATATTTTTGTGCCACAGATACACTGTGGACGAGGAAGCCTTTATGCCTTCAAACTTAAAAAAACAAACAGCAATGACAGGTTTCAAGTCTATCCTTAATTTGGTGACCTGTCAAAATATATTTAGAACTGTATGATTAGCAAACATGATGATAATTTATTCTATCGATGCATTTTACACTCTCTTTTTTTATTTCTCTGGTAGACAGTCAGTGCCATTTATTTTTCATGGTAAAATTTTATTATTACCAATTAATAGAATTATGTTAGACAATCTCTTTGCAAAAGAGCAATATCTGGAAAATGTCCAAACGGCAGTTAACAAAACAGTATTCAAGAAACCAACCTAACATATAATTCTTTATTTGATCTTAAGTTTAACCTCAATTTTGTTAAAGCTTCAAGTCAATAGAGGTTAATTTTAGTGAAACCCGTGAAACAAGCATACCTGCCTTGGTACAACTAGATAGAAATCCTCAAAAGATGGTATATTTGTGTAGCCAACAAAATCTCCAATAAGATTAACCCTCAAAAATTTATCATCAGAGATCACTGTTCTGTTTTCAGGAGCCACAACCACTTCCTGCCAGCCAAATTATGGATGGGCAAAATTATGAGTTAGATACACATAAAGGACAATCAAAGACATGACTCTCTATCCTAAAATAATACGATTGTTTTACTCAATTTGCCCTTGTAACATGTTATCAAACAAAAACACACAAAAAATAATATAAAATGTAAAATTTTATTTCTCTACAGTTGAGGGATAGGATAGGGATTGACATGTGGAGTGACCTATCAAGAGGCGTTCAATGTTACACTAAGAAACTTAACATACCATGTCACAGGTGGGTGTTAACTTTGATGAAGGAGGTATAACAAAAGGATCATGCCATGGGTTTAAAAATTTTGCAGGATTACTTTGTGTACGCAGATAAATACAGGGACTAAATTCATGTAAATATTCTCGAGCACTAAATTGCTTTGTTTTTATTTAATGTTTTAAAACAAAATGCTATTCTAAGTTTAGCAAACGAATGGAGAAAAGAGAAAAAGAAGGACCAAGAACTCTGGCTATGGCTCATTCAAGTGTAAAAGGAAAATGAATATATCAAAAACTGGAATGCTGATCCAACCAAAGGTTATAGTCTATGGAAAAGGACGCATACCACATTTAAATTTAATTGCACCAGGAAATAAAAAAATTACATACCGAAATTTTAGTTCCACTCTTCACCTGTATTCGAACACTAAAGCCCAATGTTCTCCGCCCAATGGCAAAAACATGAAACCTGAAATGATTGAGACAAGGAAATCTGAGTTGTAACTGATGACTAAAACAATGAGGCGACTTTCACTTGGTCGAATTTCTGAGAGGATTACAACCAAAACTAGACAAAACTACACTATAACTGTGTTAAATTACCGTTGTATTTGTACATTATGAGTGTTAGGAATTGAATTTTTTTAGGAAGTTGAGAGTTGAACTTGAACTAATTTATTTCATAAACTATATTACTAGTATAATATATAGCTGGACATGCAATCTGTATAATACATGGTTTTCATATACTCCTCTAAGAAGCAAAAAACTCACTAAGACAATAACCGGAATAGCACACCCAAATGAATCACAATTTGAAACAAAGAGAACGGCGAGGGTGGAGGCTTACCAATCACCAGGGAAACGCACACAATGTGCAGTATTGGCCTTTCCTTTTGTCAATTTGTCAACTAGTTAAACATTTAACCCAGAATTGTTAGTTTTGCGTTTCCTAAAAACCTACAAATTTTTGCAACACGAGAGCCCTTACAGAAGTTTCCGCACGATGAAGGCATCCGCCGCTGGGGCCCACATGGACAACATATTGGCTACATTAAAGACGGAAAGAGAGAAATCCTTAAATAAATGTGTGAGCTATGATATTATCAATGACTATGATATTAGGAGTTAGAAGGCCACCTGAGTGTTCTCAATAATATGACCCTCTTGATCTCGCAGTCTGCAACGTAAGTACCAGAAACCAAGCAGTGAAATCAACATGGTCTAAACTCTAGTCAAAGTCATAACAAAATAAATAAAACCTGACTTGCCTCTCGCATATCTTCACCACATTTGCACCAGCATCTGGCTCACATTTGCGTGTCTTAACGTAATACTCTTCAGGTTTATAAGGAACATCCTGCTATCAAGTAACTCTAACTTAATCAAACTACATCCAAAGCAATCCTCTTAAAGCCATTTGCTATATGAATAAAAATTATTAAAATAATAATAATATTTCTCTAACACTAATTATCATCACTTATATAATCCAATAAATACAGAAGGAAGAGTATCATACTCGTATATATGTTAACTCATACAAGGCATATGCAGAAGTTTTGTTGACCGTTATGACGGGTGGAATCCGCAGTGTCTGCATTTTCCTGGTTGAATTTTCCTCCACTTCCACCAATTCCGCAACAATCGAGGCCTCTCCTCCACTCTGCGCAATCACAAAACAACATCAACAAACAAAAATGCGTACACACTGCGTGGCTTGCTTTATAATTTACCGAGCCACTGGGAACAGCCATGTTCACTACGATTTTGGTGGTGCAATTGAGATTGTCGGAGTTGGAGTTCTTCTCGCACTTCTCTAACTTGGATTTGGAGATTATTTGAACTCCAGTGGCACGGAGAGTGAGGAAGCAAGAAAGTATGAAGATGAATAGGGTGATACTGATAGGGGAACGAAAAGCCATTTTTTGGCGGTTACTCATTTGAATTATGGACTGGTTTTCTTATTGGCTATGGATGCGCAATGCGCATAGACAACAGTTAGTTTATTTACGGGTTTAGTTTTGTGGGGTTATGACAAGACCCTATTTTTTGCTTGATGGTGATGGATTTGTGATACCCCATTTCAATTTTCATGAGATGGTCGACGTAAAGATGGTAGTTTTGGCTTCATTTTGATGGATTTCTGAAACTCTGTTTTAGTGTTTGTGAGATGGTAACGCTTTTGGTATTTGTTATTCAGTTTTCTTCTTGGATGGGAGGAGATGGTGATGGTAACTTTCTTTTGTTCCTAAGCAGTTAATGAGTGAAAATATTCCTTTTTATGCTGTATTATTTGTTAAATTTGTGATTTTTTTTACTGAAGTATGTATTTGGTATAGATTTAAAATATTTACACCGCATGTTCCTTTTTCAGTTTTCTGCCAACATTAAGCTATCGTCTTCAGTGTCAAATAGTTCGAGACACATGTTGCAGGTAATCCCAGGGTAACTCCAGAAGTTACAAGGGATGTGTGTAATACCAACCTCCAATAAAATAGCACATAAAGGTTTTTTTAAGTCCAATTAACTACCCCGGTTTTTTAAAACGGCAGTTTCTGATAAAAGATAATTTTATTTTTTATTAAATAAAAGATAATTTAATTATTTATTTAATAAAATAAATAGTTGAATAATCTTTTGTAATAACTAAATAATTTTTTTTACAAACATTGAATATATAATTTTTACAAAATTATATTTTTTTAAAGTTGTATCATTTTTTCTGATTAATTATTAAAAAATAAGAAAATTATAAATATAATAAAATCGTAAAATTATATACATTTTAATTTAATAAAAATATGAATATACATGTCTGTTGATAATAGTGTTGAAAAAACAGTACAAACGTAAATAATGATTGTAATAATGGTGGTAAGAATGATTTAAAACAGAGTGTAACCTGTACACAACAACAAGTATAGCTACACCAATGACAATAAGATAAAGATCCATAATAACACTACAACAATAATAAAATTAATATATATATATATATGTTCAAATTAGTAGTTATAACTATATACCGTAATAGTAATTATTAAGATAAAAATGATAATAATAAAATATAATAATAACACCAAGAATAATAAATAAAGTAATAGAAGTGGAGCAAACATAAATATAATAATAATAATAATAATAATACCAATAAGTAAGATAATTAGAAAACATTAATATTTTTACTTACTCTCTGTAAAAAATACATTACACTTGATAAAGTAAATAATAAAATACAAAAAACGCATATTGTGTCCACATATCAAACTAGTGATTTAAAGTAGCATAAAATATTGTATTCATATATTTTATTTTCTTAAGATATATAAATTTATTTTTTTATAAGTAATTAATTTAAAAAAATAAAAATATATTTATATAATTTTATAAAAATAGAATTATACAAATTATGTAGCCATTACTTTTAAAAAGACAAATTATTTAGTTATTTTAAAATAAAAATAAAAAGTTATTCAACTATTTATTTTATTAAACAAATAACCTAAATTCATCTTTTATTTCACTTCAAACATCCATAAACTAAAAAAAAATGATTCTTTAATATCTCAAACTAAAATAATATTTTCATCAAAACTCATTTACGTATGATGAATCTCATGCAGGCTATCCAATAAATCTTACGTGGCAAATTGTGATTTGGTAGAAGAGGTATTCCATGATATGTTTGTAGATATCTGATCAATACAGACAATTGGAAACCGAATAGTGTGGTAAGGGAAGAAGAAGAAGTAGTGGACACAAATGACACTCCAAATCCAAACCAATAGAAATTGAAATAGAGATCTCATATGATATTTTAGATAAGAATCCTTTTCTCAATTAACCTATATATACTGCTCCTTAGCTTACCACTACAGCAAGCACCATTCTTAACCTTCTCTCCACTTTCACTTAGAAAGCTTTTCATTGTTCTACAATGGCTGCTTCAACAATGGCTCTCTCTTCACCATCATTGGCTGGCCAAGCAATCAAGCTTTCCCCCTCCACCCCTGACATTTCCACTGGAAGGATTTCCATGAGGAAAGCAGCCCCTAAGTCTGTTTCCTCCGGAAGCCCATGGTACGGCCCAGACCGTGTCAAGTATTTGGGCCCATTTTCCGGTGAGGCACCATCTTACCTCACTGGTGAATTCCCAGGTGATTATGGGTGGGACACTGCTGGGCTTTCTGCTGACCCGGAGACTTTCGCCAGAAATCGTGAACTCGAAGTGATCCACTCCAGATGGGCCATGTTGGGAGCTTTGGGCTGTGTGTTCCCCGAACTCTTGGCCCGTAACGGTGTGAAGTTCGGCGAAGCTGTGTGGTTTAAGGCTGGATCTCAGATATTCAGTGAGGGTGGGCTTGACTACTTGGGCAACCCAAGCCTGATCCATGCACAGAGCATCCTTGCTATCTGGGCCACCCAAGTTATCTTAATGGGTGCCGTTGAAGGGTACCGTATTGCCGGTGGGCCTCTCGGTGAGGTGACTGACCCAATTTACCCGGGTGGAAGCTTCGACCCATTGGGCCTTGCTGATGACCCAGATGCTTTTGCTGAGTTGAAGGTGAAAGAGCTGAAAAACGGTAGATTAGCCATGTTTTCTATGTTTGGTTTCTTTGTTCAAGCCATTGTGACCGGAAAGGGACCCATCGAAAACCTTGCAGACCACCTTGCTGACCCTGTCAACAACAATGCTTGGGCATATGCCACAAACTTTGTCCCCGGAAAGTGAGAAAACTAAAACTAAGACAGTGGGAAACTACCACTGGAGTGTGAATTTCAAGTTTTTATGCAATGAAATATATATTGGATGTGTACCAATGCAGAGACTGAGTTGTGTCTTTTTGGCACGTTCGATCATTTCTCAAATTTGTGTTCTTTGTGCACTTTATTCACCAAGCCAATTAATAATCACCAAATGCATACTAATCATTGAACTGTCATGCGAGTTTTGTGGTGCTTGTTGACGAAAGGTTCCAAAGGAGCACAGTAAAATTATCAGATCCAAAGACCAATCTATCAGCCATTGTCTCTCATTGCTTAATACCTTTAGAATGTTTATAGGTAATATTCACAGCTACTGTTTTAAGCATGGCATCACAGTAACATATATTTACTGATAGTTCTCTCGCAAGAGGTTCCGGAAAATGTTGGTATTAAGAACCAGGTTTAAGTCTAACTTTTTTTTATAACATATATCATACATCGAGATTATGTAACACCTACATAAAGATTAGATATTTATTGATAGTGACATGATAAGTTCATTCAATTTCGTTAAAATAAACTCTCATGTTATGAATTTAAACTTAATTCATCTCATATCATGTTAAGAATTAGTCTTAGCTCTAATTCCTTTTACTGTTTGACAGAATTTGAGTTCAATCTCCTCTTTTTCATCCTATCTAACATCTTCGAAAATGACAAAAACCTCACAACCCAAAATATGCTATAACATTTATCTATTTACAGCACCACATTTTTCTCCCTGTCAATTTGAATTGGTTCAAATCCATGGGACACAAATTAATGACATGAAGCCATGAATAAGGGGAAAGCAACGTAACAACAACCCAGTCGGGCTTAGTACAAATAATAGAAGGTTTCTTGGCTGTTTTGCTGAAACCAAAGCACACGAAGGAGACACTTCCTATTACGGGGAAAATAATAGGATACCCAAATTGTTAGAGACCCACCATTCTATTTAATTAAACGTTTTCTTATAAAAATTAAACTTTATCGTAGTAATATAAAACCAACAGCTTTTAATTTCTAATATTCTTCACACGAATTTCAGATTATTTTTCTTGATTTAATTTTTAATTCAGTTTCAAATATTTTAATTTATTATATTACATTTTTAGTATTATTTTAAAACGATTAAAGAAAATTCCAAGCATCACACTCAGTTATAGGTGAATGTGAACAGTTCTTCCATTAATTTCACAAAGTTGAAGAAAGAGAAAATGATGAGGCTTAAACACGAAATATTTGTAGTCTAGCGTATTTTTCAAGTCTAGCACATAAGGAAACTGGTGTCCAAATTAATTATGTTTATTGTGTCAGGTATATTTTAAAGTTTTTAAGGTCTTTAAAAACCCTTTTATTTATTGTGGCTGTTATCATTTCTTTAACACTCGATAGTCGAATACATGTATACTTTAATATTCAACTATAGAGAAATAACAAGAGAACTAAAATTGTGAAATGAAATTGGTTGGGAAAAAGAAAACAAGATGACAAAAAAAAAAAAAAAAAAAAATAAAAAAAAAAAAAAAAAAGAAAAAAATGAATTTTGGAGAAAAAAGGAATTTGTTTTTTGTTTTTTATTTATTTTTTTTATCACTTTTTTTTTTAATTTTTTTTTTTTTTAATTTTTCCATTTTTTATAATTTGTTTTTTTTTTTTTTTTAATTTTTATTCTATCTTGTGCCATGTTTTGAAGCAGAGACACGTGGTACGTGCGAAGCTTCAGAAATTAAACTTAACCGTTGGGCCGCGATCCACAAGGGTATTTCCGTCAATGCCACTGAAATTCAAACAAATACTGTAAAAAGGTCGTAGCAGAGCCGCTCTATTCGTTGCAGAACATACTCACTGAGAAAAGCAGCAAAATGGAGAAGATCTGTGTCGCCGTTCGCCTCCGTCCTCCGGTGTCCGATGACTCCTCCTCCGCGGTTGGAACCTTCTGGAAGGTCGAAAATAACCGCATATCTCTTCACAAGATCCACGGCACTCCTCTCTCAGCCTCTTCTCACGCTTTCGGTAGGTCGCCGTCATCGTCCATTTCTTTCACCTTTCTGTTTCATTTTCAAATCTACTCTCCAATTTTTCATTTCCAACTCTTTTAGATCACATATTCGACGAAAGAAGCACCAATGCTAGCGTCTACGAGATCCTCGCCAAGGACATCATTCACGCCGCGCTCGATGGCTTCAACGGTATCCAAATTCGATTCTCGTTCTTTTCTCGTATTTACTCATTGTTGTTATTATTATTTTAGTTATTTTGGTTTTGATATTCGTCTTGGTCTTAGCTTAGTTCAGGTGGTAACCAAGTAAACAATGTTGGATTAAGATTTAAAGCAAATTGCATCCATCGTTCCAAGGATTCATGAAATTACATAAACTTCTCCATCATTTTTAAAAGACTAAGGGGATAAGGAGTGTAGGTACAGTGTTTTTTAAACAATCAAGGGTGATTATTACAGGGGTTAGAAATTTAGGAAGAATTTGAGTAATTGTTTGGAAATCTCAAGAATGGTTAAGGTAATGTATTGTAAGATTTATCGTATGCTTTGGTTGTGTATTTTTGGGAATCCTAATCTTCATCTTAGAAGCTGATTTATGAGGTCAAGATAGACATAAATTTAGTTAGATGTATCCTAGTGAAGTTCATTGGCACTCTTGTGCCCCTGCTACAAAGACTGTATTTACTAAAATTTATGATGTACCAGTAGAGAATTAAAGTTAAAAATAGGGATAAACTACAGCAACTATGTTAAGTTGAAACGAAGTGATTTTATGTTTAGATATTTTACTTTAAAAACAAGTCTCACTAACAAGTTTTCTTTCCAATTGTTTCAACTAATAATCAATTTTTCAATGGACTAAACGTCTGACCATTTACTTACCGTAAAATAGGGACAGCTACATCATAGCTTAACGTAAAGTTAATTTTGAAATGAATTGATTTTATGTTTAGATATTTTATTATAAAATCAAGTTTCATTATCTAGTTTTCTTTTCAATTGTTTCAAATAGTAGTCAAATTTTCAATGGACAAAAGTTCTGAACATTTACTTAAAATTACCAGTATTTCAATGTGCTTTTGGAGGATGCTACGAAAATCCAAACATTACTCTTGTAATTAATTTTTTGTAATTTCTAAATATGAATGTTGATTTGTTGAGTTCAAGTCAAATGCTATGCACAGGAACTGCATTTGCATATGGGCAGACCAGTAGTGGCAAGACATTCACCATGAATGGTTCTGAAACTGATGTGGGAGTGATTCCTCGAGCAGTTAGAGACATATTTGCAACAATTGAGACGGTAGGTTTAGTACTTAGTACGAGATTGTTTCAGTTTGTTCAAGTTTGTGGTTATTTATGTAATTTTGATGTTTGGTTTGATGCTTGGTTCAACCAATTCGGTGCCTCAGATGTCTGATCGAGAGTTTCTGATACGAGTTTCCTATATGGAGATCTACAACGAAGAAATTAACGACCTTCTTGTAGTTGAAAATCAAAAATTGCAAATTCACGAGAGTTTGGAGGTTACATAGTTGCTATATGTATTCTTTTTAAAATTTGATGTGCCTTCATACTATAGAAAATGTATGGTATAAATGGGCTGACTTTTATATTTTGATTTTTGTCAGCGTGGAGTATTTGTTTCAGGACTGAAAGGGGAAATTGTAAATAATGCTGAACAAGTGCTGGATCTCATTAAAGCAGGGGAAGGTTTGTGTTTATACTGATACTTGCTTATAGTGGAGTTTGAACGTATGCATGCTTATTTAAGTTGGTGATTGTTCTTTGATACTTTTACAGTTAACAGACATTTTGGTGAGACAAATATGAATGTAAGGAGTAGCAGATCTCACACAATATTTAGAATGGTATATCTTAAACTTTTTATTTGCTACACTTACGTTTCTGAAAACCTTTCCTCATAAAATCACTCCTAAATCATGTGCTAAAATGAAATATGCAGGTGATTGAAAGCAAAGGAAAGGAATCCAATTCTTCCAATGATTGTTCCATTAATGATGTTGTTCGAGTTTCAGTCTTGGTTTGTATTCTTTTCTCACATCTTCCTTGTATATAAGAAATTCTTACTGAATAATTCGCATGCTTATTGTGGAGTTTGTGGAACTAGAATTTAGTAGATCTAGCTGGTTCTGAAAGGATTGCCAAGACTGGAGCTGATGGAGTGCGTTTAAAAGAAGGAAAATATATTAACAAGAGCTTGATGGTTTTAGGAAACGTTATCAACAAACTAAGTGAGGGTTCGAAGCAAAGGTATATAGTTATTTGCCCTGCCTCCTGTGCAATATTTTAATTTTGGGGACTTTTTAGAAGATAATAATGCTCTGCCCCTTTTTGTTTTATGGCAGGGCGCATATCCCTTATCGTGATAGTAAATTAACTCGTATACTGCAACCTGCTCTTGGTGGTAATGCCAAAACTTCCATCATTTGTACCATAGCACCAGAAGAGGTAGAGGCTGTGATTTTGGTTTTGCGTTGCTCTTTTCATCTTGAGATCAACAATATTTTAATACTAATATTTCTCAATCCATTCAGATTCACATTGAAGAAACAAGGGGAACTCTTCAGTTTGCCAGTAGAGCCAAACGCATCACGAATTGCATTCAAGTGAATGAGGTCTGTGTATTTTTATTTACTTCAAGTTTACTATCTTGTAACTTTTACCCTATTAAATTTTATTCTCTCCTTAAAGTTTCATATTGCTTGTTGAATATGAACTCGTAGGTTTTCTACGTGCATATATGTAGTCACGCCTAGGTACCATTATTGTGAAATGTTTACGTTTTACAATGTTAAGTTTCCACCATGCTGATCTTACAGAGCTTGCGTATTCCGCATTAGCTTTGACGATGGTGATTTTTTTTTTTCTTTCTTTCTTAAACTGCGTAAGTTTGAAGAAATTTTAAAACAATTTATACATACTGGTGCCCGACAGGATACTAGCGGACTAAAGTGAATTGCGTCAAGCCTGAAATTTTCTCTACATTTTACTTGTTTTCCTCAGGGAATAGTTAACATAGGTAGCTATATAGGCATAGGGTGTGTTTTCATGTGCATGCTGGTACTTGTTTATAGCCTATATTTGGCCACTGTGTCTTGATAATAGGAATTTTACAGATATTGACGGATGCTGCCTTGTTAAAACGGCAACAACTAGAGATAGAAGAACTACGTAAGAAGCTTCAGGTAATCATCTCCTGAAGATAATTTGTACATTCAAAATAAGAAAATGTTACATTACAAAAATTTCTTTTCAGGGATCCCATGCTGAGGAGCTCGAGCAACAGATTCTTAAACTCAGGAACGATTTGCTGAAGGTATGTCTGACCTTTCAAATTCCTATGCTCTATGCATAGCTAGAGGCATTAAAGTTCATTTTAAAGTATTACCATGAACTCTGTTTTATCTTTTGTATTAATTAATTAACTATCTGCTTATATCTCACTGTACAGTATGAAATGGAGCGTGGGAAACTTGAAATGGAATTGCAAGAGGAGAGGAAATCACGTAATCAATGGATTAGGGAACAACGGACGAAATTTGAAAATTCTACTACAAAATCTTTCTCAGACTGTTGGACGAACGACAGTCAGGTGAACCTCGTTTATCTGAATGATCATTATATCTGCACGTTAAACCGAATTTCGTAATCACTTTTGTTCCATAGTTAACATGATTTTCATTCTCACTCTTTCTGATATTGTAACCATTTTATTCATTAGGGACCAGGATTTTTGAGGCACGGATTTATGGAAGAGTACAGTGATATTAGTAGTATATCTCAAGGAGATATTTTCAAATCTCCGAAGGCAGATCCCAGTGCTTTTGTAGTGAGGCGATCAAAGTACTCAACGTTGCCAGATCAAAGCCCCCTTCCAGATGCTTTCTGTAACGTGGCTGATGAAGATATGTGGTTGAAAATGAACAACGGTTATGTTGCTGACCTTGATTCCCTTCAAACTACTCCTCCCACCAACAGAAAAGTCCAGTCATTCCCGACAATTGATACAACTCCTGTGAGTACATATGTATTAAGTTTTTTCCCAAAGAAACTTTCTTTTAAGTGCTCTTGCATTTCTATTGTTTCCCATCCATCCACATCTCCCCAAAAGTGAAACAAATAGAGTAGAAGTCGGTGTCTAGACATACATGGTGGAAATTATTTTTTTAATTTGTTTGGCTGATGGATTTTGCAAAATTTCCTTTGTTGATTTCACCATTTTGACCAAACGGTATTGAACAATTATAGACTCACCTGTTCATGATCATGTAAAGGTTTTACAAAAGCTGGAATTTGTGATAACCATTTTTGTAGTTCAAATATTCAGTAAGTTGACGCCCCTGTGACTTGCGCGTGACTTTTAATTAATGCATATTATGATATTAATATCTTTTTTTTTATTGAGTAGTATATGATGCGTTTTTTGGCCGTTGTTACTTACTTTGGTTTGACCTGTGTTTGTCAGGGTTGTACAAGTGAAATTGAGAAGTATGAATTAGAGGTTCAAGATTTGAGGAGACAACTGGAATTAGCTAAAGAAAGGATAAATGAACTCGAGGTCAGTATCTGATAGATATTCTATCTCAAACTTAAATTTTGACTCTAGAATAGAAGACCACTAAAAATAGTTTAACTTGATTTATGAATAAAAAGGAATCATTCTTCCAGTATGATGTTACAAATTACACTAATGATAATTATATATATCTCTCATGCACTCTCTTAGAATTTTTTTAATTTGTAATATTTGGAATCCATTTGAACTACTGATACAGTGATATAAAACATAATAGTTTCTTTAGAGTAGACCATCCATAAGATACCATTGTATTCGTCTCATGTCATTGTTCAGCATGATGTTCTGTATTATTAGCATTTGTTGTTTGAGCTTCTCTTTGTAAGTCGGTATTATAGTTGGCTCTATGTTAATTTCGTGTGTTAATCCAGAAAAAGCATTCAAATGAAGTGCCATCAAGCAAGCAATTAATGGGTGAAGCACCAAAACATCAACAAGAAACACAACTAATTCACGAATTGCCTCTGGGGTTATCTGAATCTGTGGGAAATTTCAAAGATAGCTTTGAGGAGGTTTTGTCAGCAATGCAGGTTGAATGAGTGCACTATATCAGTCTTTTTGAACTTTATTGATCATTTCTAGAAACAGTAAAGTATTTTCCTCCTGTGTCTAAACAGAGATGTGCATCGGGTGGCACACTATCGACTGAGAAGATACTTTCAACCGTGAGTGAAATTGGAGCTCATCTATTTGCAACTTTGGAAGGTCATTTTGCAGTGAATATGTGTGGTCAAAGGTCTTCCTCTGGAAACAGTAATGTAATCGATGGACAACAAAAGATGTTTCGCCAGAGGATTGACAATATAATTACATCACTGGAGTTATCGAAAAGCTCAATAACAGAAGGACAGGAGAAGGAACAGAAGTGCAGCTGTGAACACAAGGTAGTTGTCTGCTCACAAATATCAAGATATCAATCATCAATCATGGTTTTATTCTTTGTCTTATTTTTAGGGCTTCTGTCTTTGAGAATTCCATTGCCATTAGTACAATAGTTAACTGAAGCCTTGAGTGGCACGTGTCCAGTAGCTGAAATTGAGCAAATCATTAAGAAATTATAGATATATAGTGGCTTTTACACGGGATTTTCATGTTTATAAAACAATAAAAATTATCTACAGTTCATTTCTTCTACCATGTGGAATGTGTAATGGTTAGAAATAAAATGAATGTTGTTTAACCAGTTCCTCCCATGGTCTCCTTTTACAAAAATATATAGTTGTATGTTATTTTTTTTTTATTATAATAGCTATCCATTGATAACAATATATTAGATAAACTAGATACTATTGCAAAAATTAAAAAGATTACAGAATTCCATTTCATCTATGTTACAAGTCTGTCTCTATAAGAATCCATTTCATTGTGCTATTGGATAAGAATAAAGTAAAATCAATTTACAAATTTGGATTGATTTCTCTTTAGCTATTTATAGAATCAAGTAGGGAAGAGAATTGTTGAGTGAACATATAGAATTACATTATATGGTAAGTTGTTATTGATTATCCTAAATCAAATTTTTGTGACAAAGGGCTCTGGTTTGGGAGGTGAAACTGCTTATTCAAAAGAGGATTTATGTGAAAGATATGAAAGCATGGGAAGGGAGTTACTGCTTTTGAAAGTCGAGAGAGAGTCTTTACTGCAGAAGTTCTCTGAATCATCTGAGAAACTATCAATGGTTTCCAGCCAAAAAGAAAATGTTTTGAAAGATTTAAATACTGAAGTGCTGAGAAGGAAAAAACTAGAAGGGGAAGTTAAGCAGATTGCTGCAGCTTTTGCTAGTCGTCAGGAATCACTCATTTCTCTTGGTAGTGATCTTAAGACCAAAATTGAGAAATGGAGAGTCCAGACTCCAATTTCAGTGCCCAAATCTTTAGGGTGAGTAGTAGATATAGTGTGAATATGGGAGTTGAGCAGTTATGTATTAAATTTGTTATACAGTCATTTGATTCTAGCCAAACTTAGATTTAAGTTTTTATTTATTTTACTATTTATAGTGTTTAACTTTGAATTTGAATAATCTAATGTAAATTTAGTTGTAATTTGACTGTGAAGAAAATTTAAACTAAATGGAAATTAAAAAAAAGAAAAAAAATTACAATGTATTAGTTTTGTGAATGATTTTTACACTCCTATCAATCATAAATTAGTAGGTATAATAAGATAGTTGATTTGTACAGTAATTAACTTACAAAATAATATTTACCATGATTTTTAATTTGTTAAAATTGTATTCCTTTTACATTAAATTAAATCCTCAAACCACAAATGCATGAAATGAAAAAGAAAATATTTAGATAACAGACAAGCTTTTCATTCTGTAAGAAAAAAAAAAGAGTATATTAATGAAATTAAATTGATTTCTTTATAAATTAAAATTAGTTTATATATAAGTTATAAGCAAATATTTGGAGAGACTAAATAAAAGGTATTTCTATAAATTAACTTTTAAGTGCGCTAATTTTAATTTGTAAGAAAATCAATTCAATTTGTTTTTTATACAGTATAAGTCCTTATAGAGAGATTTGTCACTACATTGCAACAATAAAATAAATAAATAAAATTAATTTCGAAGTGTTAGACACCTAAAATATAAAGAAATGCAGAAATCTTAAAATTACATTGAAATGCAGAGTAACTTTGAAAAAATAATGTAAACAATTTGAATTTAAATAAGAAAGACAACTTAAAAAAAAAAGTTATTGGAATTCTGCAGTGTAATGAAAATAAATTAATAACAACAAAAATAAAGAAGCAAAAATGTAGGTTGAAAATCAAAGAAAAAAATGAAGAGGTAGAAAAGAGCAAGAAGCTAAAAATGTAAAAGTTGAAAATGAAAACTCAAAATGAAGAAGAAATGTATTCGTTAACTCTTAACATTATATGCATTATATGTGTTCGTGTTAGATAATGTTCAATGTGGTTTGACAATTAAACTAAAAGAATTTTAGTCTTGATTCTCTACTATTAAAGAGATTATTTTATATAATAAATGAGAATAAACACAATTATAGAAAAAAAACTTTATTAAACATAAATATCAAATTATTAAAAAATCACATATGAATCAACTCTAGCATTAATGAAAAATACGAAAAAAAAGTAAAACTAAAAATTATACTATGAGATGTTTCGATTGTCTCCTTTCTTTCACAAAATCAATTCAGACTTAATTTTCAATTATTTATTAGTTTCATTTTCATCACATACTAATAAATATTGTAAAATATTTGAAAAAAATTTGTTGTAGATCAAGGAAGAATTGTATAAGATTATCGTTGTAGAAAATTTGAAAAATTTCTGTACAGAAAACTTAATTGAATTTGAAACAAATAAAAATATATGCAGATAATTAAATAAAAAATAAAAAAAAAATATACTTAAAATTCAAAATTTAAATTTAGTCAATTAATTTTATTTGTGTAAATTATATTTAAAATAAAATAATAAATTTATTCTAAAAAAAACATGATTAGAAGTGTCTAACATAAATAAATATATACTCATCATTTGTTCAATGAACTTAAAAAAATATGACAGCAAACAATTACTCTTTTTATTCTTGTATATTAGTTGAAGATTAGATACATAAGATCTTGTTAAAGATTAAATATTTTAGTACAATACTTATGATAATATAATTAACTTCATTTGTGTTAAAAATCATAAATTAACTTCAATCACCATTTTATATTTTACATCAAACAATTTATTTTATGTGTCTTTGCACTTAATTTCTAAAAACTATCGGTGTTGTGTTATCAGAAATTTCAATATATCATAAAGTTAGAATTAAAAGTTGATTTAACCCAAATTTTATATACTATTTTTGTCCTACAACAACATTTCTTGTTTTGGTTTTATTTTTGCAGTTTTTGGAATCCTAAGAGGACCACCTTAAGCAGTGATGAATGTTTGAATTGAATGGTGTATACTGTTGTTGGAGGGTTTGATTGCACACTTCTCAATGCTGTCATTGGAAATTTAGTTAGTTTGGTGATTTTGCATTTATTTATTTCAGATGTTCACGCCAACCAAGTTTTCCAAATAATCACATTTTTCTAGTGCTGTTATGCTTCTTTTATAAAAAAAGAACAAATAAAAATACTATATAGTTTTCGAAATTTACAATGTATTAAATTTTTCTCATTTTTATTTTATGTTTTTGAAGTAGTTAATGTTTTTGTATATTACTCTATCACAAATTATAATGTATGATGATTTTGGTGATTTTCATGATAATAATTTTAAAAGTCATGATAAAAGAGTTCGACTGGATTGTATTTTTCATCTCTTTTTAGTTTCTGTTATTAGATTTTGGTTTTTCAATTTTAGTTTTGATTTTTTAAAAATTTATACCTTTTTATTTAATTTTCAGAAATTTAATTTTATATTTTAATTAATTAAATCATTTGCTAATTATATTTTAAATTAATATTTAAAGTATAGTATTTAATTAAAAGAAAATAAAAATATATGACGTTCGTAAAATTGAAAATAAAAAAAAATATGTTCATAAAAAATTAAACTGTTAAAGAATTTGAGTCTACTTCTACCGGTACTAATGATATATTAATTTAAATTTTTACTTTAATTTATTACGATAAATATAATATTTAAACATAAAATTTTCGTAATCCATACATAATAAAGTTTTAACTCCTCTATCTATTTCTACTAATCCGTATTATGATTAATGAAATAAAAAATTAAAAAAAGTAAAAAAATTGAATTATTTAGAATAAAAAAATACACAGTATTCTTACATCTTTATTTATTTTCTTTTAATTTAAACAACAGTTTTTCTAATCTTTCATTTTCACTCCTTAATCCATCCTAACAAAACCATAAATATAACCACCAATTTTGTTTTGTTAAAATTAAGAACCAACAACCAACCAATCAATCATGTTGCTTGTTGAAGGTGAGAATTTCAGACAACATTAATAATGTACAAATTGACCAAAACTTCAACTAACACATGCTTCAAGATCAAGTGATGCCAATGATTTGAAAACGCTTTCTGACAAAAGAAAAAACTTTAAACAACAAGTATAAGAAATTATACAATGTTGACATTAGTTTGATACTAGTTTATGAATCCAAATTAATATTCTCTCTGCAACTGCTATTACTTAAAAAAAACATAATTTTAATTTATAAGATTGTCAAAAAAAGAAGTTTGTGAATTATAGATATGTGCTTTGTTTTAAATATAAAAGTAAAACATTTGCTTTCGTCATATAGTAATTGTAGAAACTAAAATATGAGAGCAAAGGCATTAGACTTTCTCTAATAAGGGTTCTTCGGAGTAGAGGGTACCAATGAACTTTCATGTAATTTGTGTGGTGAAGTAGATAAATTTTATTATGATTTTTTTTATTTGTAAATAATCACGGAGAAAATGAAGATAATGGTTTCAATTTTAACAATTAAAAAAAATTGAAATCATTAAGTGAAGGAAGATGAATAACCAACAAATTAAAAAAACACATAATAAAATCATAAAAATATTTAATTAAAAATAATTTGAATTGTGAATTTAGATAATAAAAGCATCACGACAAGGTGTTGCTGATAAAAAAAAAAAAAAAAAAACAAAAAAAAGAAAAAAAAAAAAAAAAAAAAAAAAAAAAAAAAAAATAAAAAAAAAATTAAATAAAAAAAAATTTAAATTGTAAATTAAAAAAAAAAAAACATCACAAAAAGGTGTTGCTGAAAAAAAAAAAAAAAAAAGCACCACAACAAGGAAAGCTCATGGAACTCACAAAGAGTCATAAAAGTCTAACCCATGATAATCAGTGCACGAATTAAGATAAAGAAAAAAAAAATCAAATTATTTTAAGAATGACTAAAATTACGATAAGATAAGATGTTTTTGTTTACTAAAATAAATTTTTTATTTTTTATTTTCAATTTATTGGAATGATAGAAATTAGTAGTTATTTTCTTGTAACTTTTAAGTGTAAATAATTATTTGAAGAGTCAAATTTAATTGGTTTATTTAAACTCATTTAGAAGCTAGCAGTGCGGTCAAAGTGCATTTAGAGCTTTAAGGGTACAAAAGGAAGGTAAGGAAAACATAACCAAATACTTCGTACTCCCACTTGATTTCTGGTAATTTGTACTTCATTAAGGATTTTAATTTTAATTTCAAACTTTTCTTCTTCACCTTCGGTTAACATCTTACTTGGCTCTAAAATAAGAGTTTTTTTGTTTAATTTAATTAGCCTTTTTATTTGAGATAATTTGTCCTACAAATAGTCCCGTTTAGTCTTTGTAAAGACACTCTTGAAACGGATATAATCGAGAACAAATTTTCACACTTAAATGTATGAAGAATTTTTCAGAAATTTATCTTAATTCTAAGTGATAATTCAACATTGGAGTTTATCTTGGAGAAGAATAGGATCTTCTTCTGGTGCACCATTCTTCATCGATTTTTAAGTTTTCTCATCATTTTCTTTCTTTCTTTAATTCATTTGTACATAATTGGCTTAATTAAAGGATAGATGAACAATTTATAGTGTTGTTAAGAAGTTTATTAGGTATAACTCACAAACCTCACAAAAGAGGAAAAACAAAAATTCTCATGATGTCATGAGTAATGTATATGTTATTTATCATCAAAACTAGAAAGAGATTTAAATATGAACATGTATGATGTTATGTAGAGGATAAACTTTGATACAAAGATTTTCTTATAGAAGACAAATAAAATAGAGCAAAGATTTCTTTTATAGAGTTATACTCCTTGTCTTCCAATCCTAAGATGCCAACAGGATATGAAAAAAATTAAAAAAAAAAAAAAAGTGTTGTTTCACCCTAATGAAAAAGAGGTAGAAGAAAGGAATAATAAAAGACAAGTTGGTGAAACTTTCTTATGAGATTACAAGATTAAATTAATTAGAGGAGTAATATATGAGTAAAATGGATGATATTTTGAATTCTAGAAATGACAAAATAAGTTGGGGGAATTAAAGATTTTATTTTTTAAACTAGTATTATTTAAAGTAGTTTTTATTTGAAATAATCATTAAATTGGTTGCTACATATGTTATTTACCTCTAGTTCTCCTAATTGTGTTCTCTATTAATCATATCTTCAAATTATACAAAAACATCTAGAGTATTCAAACAATCCAAAATACTTTAATGAATCAGAATGATAACTCATTGAAGAATAATACATGTTGAAACTAATTGAGAGGTAAAGACAAAGATAACATGAAACTCAAAACTCTAGTATATAAGTCTATAAAAGAAATGTGATAAATTGAGGAAAAAAAATAACATGATCCATTATTTATTGTCTACTTTATTGAATATCTAATATATAATAACGATCAACTTTTAACGAAGGTTTCAAATGTAGAAAAATGTGTTCCTTCAAATGGTACATACTTCCTACTAAAATTCCATGCAACAAACAATTTTTTTCTTCACCATTATATAAATGTATTGTTGTGATTTGTATATTAACATATGAATAAGTTCTTAATAATATAAACCAATATAATTAAACTGATAAAAAAATATACTAGAATGTGTAAAAAAAAATTGTTAAAAATGTTATCAAACTATTTAGAATTGAGTATTTAAAAATATTTAAAAATAACAATATTCAATATCTATTATAAGAGAAGTATACAACTTTCAAGATATGTTAAGTTCATTTGATTAAATGTAGTAAAGACATTATTATTCTATAATTTCGAAATATCAATAAATTTGAGATAATTATGGTAAATCCACCAACATGCTTGAAATGATTAAGTCACATGACATATGAATTTTTTGATAAGTATATTTTGGTATTATAAATAAAAATAAACAACCTTTAACACTTTAATTTATTTATTTATTTAAGGATATTGTAAAATAGAGAATCTCCTCATATATTTTTTCATGAATGAAATCTAATATAGTTTGAGAAATATCTCGCAAATGAAACATAGATGCTTTGAGTGATCATGATAAATACTTTTTACTAAGACTTGATGCAACAAGCAATTTTTCTCTTTTACCGTTATAAAAATATATTATTATGATGTGTAACATATGGATCAATTCTTAATTATATATATATATATATATATATATATATATATATATATATATATATATATTAATTAAAAAAAAATATAATATAGTGATAGATAAAAAAATAAAAAAAATATATTATTTTTTGTGATTATA
>Ga0099824_1001098_pt1 | contig 36619 bp, 25 predicted proteins | sample SiratrowhiteBW_FD_76837 | JGI IMG/M metagenome (GOLD analysis project Ga0099824, IMG submission 76837) | Root nodule microbial communities of legume samples collected from California, USA - Siratro white BW | ecosystem: Host-associated > Plants > Roots > Nodule | place: USA: California... | reverse complement strand
GCTGCATAATTGTTTTGGTAATCTGGTGACAAATTGGTACATACTTGATTAACCATTGCTTGATCATATTACTTTGATTTGAGGTATTTTTGATTTGTGCAAAATTCATTTTAATCAAATCTGGTTTTTCTGGTTTTTAGGACTACTGCAGTGATGTGATTTCAACCTGTTGAATTCTACTTTTAACCTGTTATTTTCTGATACTGGTTGAAAATTAACTAAGTGCTGAAAAGGATTTTCAACAGATTGTTGTTAGATTCAACCTGTTAATTGAAATTTTCCAGAACTGTTAGAATTGTTTTAACAAGCTGTTTTTTATTTTAACAAGTTGTTTTTACTGATTTTATACTCTGATTTGTATTTTTAACAAACTGTTTGTGAATCCAACTTGTTGTTTTTGTGTGGCATTATCATTATAATCAAAGGTTCATAAAAGATCTCATTCAAACATTCAAGTTTTTGAAAAGTTATAAATTGTTCAATTCACCCCCCTCTTTAACATTGGCCATCTTATTTTTCAACATGACATCTCTAACACATTCATCATTTGAGATTTAAATTCATCCACAAGAAAGACAGAAAGGCTAGTATAAATGATATCATCAACATAAAGACAAATAATGATGAAATCATTTTTATCTTTCTTTTTCACATACAATGTGAGATCGTTTTCACTTCTCATGTACCTTTTTTGTTGAAGGTACCCATCAATCCTGCTATACCAAGCTTTTGGGGCCTACTTCAACCCATCCAATGCTTTCTTTAGTTTGTTCACCTTTGTCTCATTGTCCTACTTTTTGAAACCTTTTGGTTGTGCTATATAGACCTCCTCTTGTAACTCACCATTAAGAAATGTCAATTTGACATCAAATTGATAAACATGTCACTTAATTGTGCTGCCAAAGCTAAGACATGTCTCATTGTTTCAAAACGTGCTACCAGAGAAAGTGTTTCTTCAAAATTAATGTCATACTGTTGTGCATAACCTTTTGTGCTTTTGTAAGCTTCCATCTACAACAAACTTTGTCATTGAACACCCATTTCAATCCAATTGCATTTTTACCTTTCAGTAAATCGACCATCTACCATGTTCCATTCTTTTAAATGCATTTTATCTCTTCTACCATTGTTTTATGTCATTCTTCCTTTTGAACTTCTTTTTTCATAATACAACATATCTGAAACAATTACAACAAATTGACTCAGGACATATATGTTAACATGATATTTGGTATTTGGCTTCTTGACTCTTGTTGATCTTCCTTTCGGAGTTGACTCATTTAAAAACTCTTCATGTGTAATAGATGTTGGTGATGCCATTGATGAACTAGCAGGTGAACTTGGAAGTGACTCATGTTTTCCACTTTGAAAATCTTAAGTAGGCACAAAAAACTCTTGTTGAACTTGCTCATCATTTATTTTGTAACTTACATTTTCATCAAAAACTACATCCCTTCTAATTAAGATCTTGCCATTGAGAGGGTTATACAATCTATATGCTTTAGATTGAGTACAATAACCAATAAAAATGCATTTTTTTAGAATTTTCATCAAGCTTTTGAAGAGCTTGAGAAGTTACCAAAGCATAAGTAACACACCCAACGACTCGTAAATGACTTACATTGGGTTTTCTTTCACACCATGCTTCATATGGAGTTTTGTTCATGACAATCCTTGTTGGTGAAAGATAAACAAAGTTGCTACAACTTCTGCTCATTGATTGTAACATGTTTCTTGCCATCTCCATAACAATTCGATTTTTCTGCTTAGCAACACCGTTCTGCTCACGTGTATAAGGAGTTGTTAACTCCCTATGGATGCCATTTTCTTAGCAAAATAGATTGAATTCTTTGGACACAAAATATCCTCCTCTATCTGTATGAAGTGATTTAATATGGAAACCACTTTGATTCTCTACCATGGCCTTGAACTTCTGAACTTGTTTTCTAGAAAATACACCTAACTCATATGACTATAATTATATGTAAATAACAAGAAATAACGACTTCCGTCCAAGGGCTTAGTTTGCATAGGCCCGCATAAATTAGAATGAATTACTTCTAGGCATTTAGAAGCTCTCCATGTCTTTCCAACTGAAAATGAATTTCTAATTTGTTTTCCATAAACTCATCCTTCACATAAATTAAGAGAACCAACTTTTGGTAATCCAAAAGCCATACCTTTATCACTTAGCAATTGCAAGCCTTTGATATTGAGATTTCCATACCTCAAATGCCATAACTTCGAGTCATCTAAGGGGAAACATCTAAAGTGACAGCAAAATTGTCCGTGTTGGAAACATCTAAAGGAAACATCTTATTTAGAGTCAAGATAACATAAACTTGTTTGCTTGATTTCTTGTTTGTGATAACACATGCATCTTTATAAAAAAGAATAGAATATCCACTAACCGTTAGTTATCTAACGCTCAACAAGTTGTATCCTAAATCAGGAATAAAGTGAACATTGTCTAACATTTTTGCTTTGCCATGGCTACTCTGAACTCTCATAGTGCCTTTGCCTCAACTTGAATCTCCCTTTTATTGCCAAGTTGCACATTTATCTTGTGTCTCCTCAAGCTCCTTGAACAAAGACTTGATGCCAATCATGTGATTTGACTAACCATTATCTAGAAACCAGAAATCACATGGCTGATCAACTTCAATACAAACCATAAAAAGCTTGTTTTGCTCTTCAGTTTCTGCTGCAAAATTCATTTTTGATCTTTGTACCAACAATCATCTTACATATGTCCGTATACATTGCAATGAGAACATTCATTATATTGTACCACGACCATTCCTCCTCTTTGTCCACCATTCCTTGTTGGACTATACCACGACCACACCACCATGAAATCCTCCTCTTTCTTCGACTTATACTTGTTGACTGGTCGCTTTCTCCTTGTTTGGTGGTTGTCTCCTTCACTTGGAATGCCTTCTCTTCAATCTTGTCCACTGATCTATTGAGTCTTGCTTCATGAGATTGAAGTAATCCATCAGTTCATCAACAGAAAGGAATGATAGATCTTTTGCTACTTCTATGGCTTCCACTACATGATCAAACTTTGGAGTCAAACTTCACATAACTTTTTATTGTATATTTTCAATATACTTTCACCTTAAATCTATTCTTTTTCATTCTTTCAAAATCATCTTCAAATTCAAACAAATTCTAAATAACAGAAACACTTGATACAGGATATTAAAAAAAAGAAGGGTGAAAAACGAAAAAGTAGAGAAAACGAGAAAGGAAGTAAAAGAAAAGTAGAAAGTAAAGGGGGAGAGCACCATACGAGGACACAAAAAAAGAAAAACAGGCTTTTGGTTGGAAGGTTTTTTATTTTTTTGGATGTCCTCTTAAAGGTAAGATTTCTTCACCTTTGGCTTATCTGTAGCTCATTTTGGGTGTATCTAGTTAGCTGTGTATCCCCACTTGTGCATGGCTTCACGTTAAACTTTATCTAAAGCATGCTCTTCATGGTCACATGTTTGTTGAGTTTTGTTCCTTTTTGTTTGTTTTTTCGTTTCGTTTTGATTATGTTTGTATCACAAGTTTTGTGATTTCATTTTAAATAAGGTGAGGTAAGTTAAACATACACACTTTTCTCCGCCACCTTCTATTTTTACTCTCAATGTTTTATCTGGGCCTTTTCCTTCACGATACAGGATAAAGCTGTCGGTACTCACAGTGGCTTCCCTTTGGTTGTGATCCTCTGATATTAAAAAAACTGAGAGGTTAGTTAATAATAAAAACCGAGTGGGTGTTCAATGGGAAGTGCTGCTCAGGAATAAGTTTAAGTGCTGCTCGGGAAGTGACCATGTAACTTGCATCCAGATTAATCCATAATAATTTATTTCAATATTAAATAATTATTCTTTTATTGATAATACAGTTTTAAAATATCATTACTGAATTTCTATTTGTCTCGTTTACGTTGCATGAATGGACAATAGTGAGAAACTTGTAAATTTGCATTCACGGTGGGACCACATTTCTTTCGATTCATGGTCTTGCGATGGTATCGAGGGTTAAGAAAGGTTGGACAAGGATATGATAACTATGAACAAGAAAGAACAAAGAATATGATAACATGGAAGAAGGTGTTTTTTATTGAGTTTTTTCTTTTTGTTTACAATAGCTTACTTAATATAAAATTCTAGGAAACTAAATATAGAAATTATTCTAAATAAATACATTTGATATTCTATTGATATTCTCTGGTACTCCTTTGATTACCTCTGATATTCCTATTATTATCTCTGATATTCTAGGATTTGTTTCTCTGATAACAATATTCTAATTCATGGTCCATTTGAAATTGGATTCAAGTGGGACCTATGGATTGACTTTTCTTTGTTTCAATTTGGTGGAGGTAGCATGTTGCATGAATTGACAATGGTAAGAAACTAGTAAATTTGCATTCACGGCGGGGCCACGGTTTTTTTATGAAATTCATCTTGGTAACGAACCATTTGCAATTGGATTTAAGCATCTTAGCCACAATTTAAAGACGCCCTTTTCCAGGATTTCCGTACTTTCTTCCTACACCTCCGTTTCTTTATAAAATGACCATTATATTCTAATAATAAAATTAAATAAATCTTATTCTTACCTTTTTTTTAAAAATTGTACTACCTAAAATTAAAAAATTATGTTTTAATTATATATTTTGAAATAAAATATTTTAAATTTTATAATCTAAAATATAAAAAGTTTGTATATTCCAAATTGTACCCAATTTCTAAAGTTCAGCGTAATATGTATTAGTAGGTGCATATAATAATAAAAAAAAAGAGCACGCATAGTGACCAAGGGAGCACATTGTAACAACATGTTGCATTTAGTAAAAAGGAAGTCTGTATAGTAAATTTTTTATGTTGTGTTTATAGTAAAAATTTAGTGTTGGTAAAATTTGTGTTGGTAAAATTTGAAAGATGTTCTTACACAAAGTTGCAGGACCTCTGGAGTCTTCCACAAAACAATTAGGATGCCTTAACTTTTCGGATAGGTCAAGTTCATGCCTTTGTCTATCAATTGTTCGCCCAAGATCGAGTGGAGTGTGTACCTGCGATGACACTCCAACACTCAAGTCAGTGTTTGCTTATCGGAACAATTGCAGTTAGGATATTTTTAACATACCTTTGCACTCACTGTGGCTCTTTATTTGTAAAGTCCACTACTGACACAACCCTCATACTATTGGTTCAGATGTTATGACATGTCAACTTTTGCAGATTGTGCTTGTCAGAGGATGTTTGTGAGTTGGCGTTGGGCAAGTTACCTCTAACCGAGAAGTTGTCGACACAAGACAATAAGATGTTGCCCAGAGCCATGTAGTACACTTGCCCCCCAATCTTGAACGATGTTTTATTAGCGAAAAGGTTTTCTTGCTAACTTATCGCCTAGTTTTGGGCAGCAAATTGTCGACAAGTATTCAGTCTTTGTGCACTTGCTCTTAATTTGCTATGTTGCTTAGGCGGGAGTTTCTTGGCGCTCATTCTCCAGCCTTTTTGTGCCTTGACTTTTCAAGTGGATTTGCGACACGTCATACTTTGAAGAGCGTGCCTTGATGATCGGATGGTGGAGGGTGCATCGTTTACTGTTTGAGTGTCTTGATGAGCGTGTTGCCTTCTATAAATGAAGGCATTGGGTCATTATTCACACATGCTTTCTCAAATTTGTTCCGATATCCGACAACTTGAAGTGTTTCGTACTAGCTAGGTGCAACACTTTCATTCCTGAAGGTAAAGATGTCGTCCTTTTCTGGTTTCACTGAATCCACTGGGAGTGTTTCTTCGAGTGTTAGGGCGAACTTTAGGGGCTCTGAGGTTTCGCCCATCATGTTCGAAGAGGTTCTCGACAGTGGTTATGACAAGTCATATGACCATCCTAATTTTGATGGGATGTTGCTATCTGAGGTAGCTGAGAGTAGCCTCCCTTGCCGCAGCGGATATGATTGGGCGAGTTCTCTAGTCACCTCCCGCTTCTCTAGATATAGGTGGTCGTCTATGGTGGAGACGTATGTAGCAAGTATGCCTATGTTCACAACGGACAACACGAGCACCAAGATGTTTGTTAAACGTTGTACGTCGATAGACAACGTGTGCCATGGCCGAGAAGGTCACAACAATGACTTTTTTTACATCTATGTGTGCATGTTCACGGACTCTATTATTCGTCTTCCTTTTGATGAATTCAATATGGGCATGCTTCGTATGTTTAACGTGGCGCTCACTTAGTTGCATCCTAACTCTTAGGCGTCACTCCAAGCTTTTCGACTTTTGGCCGAGATGTTTCATCTTCGTCCTTCTCCACATGTTTACCTTTCTTACTACAATGCTCGTCCCTCTGGTGTCATCAAGTGGGTTTCTTTGGTTAGCCAGTGTAATAACGTTCTTTATAGGCCATGTTAAGCGTAATAGTCTAGTCTTAGAATGTGTGTGAGTGTGATGTAAACCATGAGCATACATCTTACATCATTGGAATAAGCTTAAAGATATTTTAATAACTCAATATATAAAACTAGTAGTGAGTGGAACTTAATGGAATTAAACAATTGTTTCATCAAAGTTCTTAAAACTGATTATTTTCAAAATACATTTTGCTGAAAAATCTTGTTAACAGAAAATCAATCGATTCAAGTGAGTTTTCAATCATTTTTTTCGTAACAGTATACTTTTTTTTCAAACTATTTTTTACTATATAAAACTGACTTTGTATTCACGTTAAAAACACACGAGAAAGAGAAATTGAGTGAATCCTTTGCGAAATATAGTGAATACAGTGATATACAATGGTTTTTGAAGAGATTTGATTCAAAAAGAAATAAGAAAGTGAATCTTTAAACTCGTCCTTGGTAGAAGATTGTGTTTTCTGGTTCTGCATCACAGGGAAGTTGTTGTAGTTCTTTTCTATCACTGGTTTCGGTTTAAAATTGTAGTAATAGTTTGATTTTGATTGTACATTGTTTTAGAGTGTTGTTTTCTGCAAGTGTATAGGGTTTGTGCTTGTAGAAGTGCAGTAGGATTTTGTACAGTGAGCATGTACTCTTGCAAGGAGCAAGAAAGTGTTCTTGCAGGGTGCAAGAGTATGTATTGATTGTATTGATTGAACTATTTGGTTCTTTAGTAGAATTTCTTTTCTTGTTGACAAAGAGACTAGATATAGCTCTTGAGGAAGAGTGAATTAGTATAAATATATTTTTCTTGATTCACGACATGATTCTGCATAATTGTCTTTACTGCTACACATTTTTCAACTGATTGTTTCTTATATTAAATTGATTACTTTCTCTATTCTGCAACTCTGTCATTTATGTCACTACAACATTTATCACTTTAGGCAACACTTTTATTAGCCACAAACAAATAAATGTGGCCTAAAAGTAGAAAAGGCCACACTTTTACAAGTGAGGTTTATTTTCATTATAGGCCACACTTTTTTGAGTTGTGAGCATTTTAAGCCACAATTTGCTCTTATACTCTATTAAAAAAAATAGGCCACATTAAAAAGGTGTGCCCTAAAATTAAAAAAAATGTGGACTATATAAATTATAGTATAAACCACATGTTCTGAATGTAACCTATTACTCACCCTCTAAAACCAAAACATTAAAGGTAAAATTGTAGGCTTTCCGCTCTTACAAAAATTAGACTTCCTGCTTATGCAAACAGAAGATTACAGGTACTGGAATTAAAAATAATTAACCTTTCTGCTACCAAACCCTCTGTCTACCCTACCTCACTCCCACAAATCCTTTGTCTACACTACCTCATCCCCTACCTCACTCTCTCAACATTTTCATCTCATCTCCCCCACTTTCTTGTCGATCATCCTCTCCTCGTCGCCGCCATTGTTTGTCATCTGCAGTCTTCTCCCTATAGTCATTGTTTTGCTCTCCGTCATCTCTGGTGAGTCTCTCAATCTCGATCTTTCTCACTATTTCGGTCACATTCTCAATTCCTCTTCTTTCATTCACCTAATTTAGGGTTTCTGTTTTGAATTTGGTTAGATTTTTTTTGTATAAATTAGAGTGTGTTTTTTATAATCAAATTTGTGTTTCAAGGTTAGTTATTATGTTTGTTAGAAATTTGTTCATTATTAATGTTGAGTATTGACATAATATGATGACATTTACGGTCTCTGATTTGGCCATAGAAGCTTTTTGTGGAGCATAAATTAGCCTCTAAACCAGCATGGTTCAGAACTTGAAAATTATTGAAAGAAATGTTTGTCCTAGGACTATACTCTATTAATTTATCTTCATGAGTCAAGAAATTTATAGAGGTATATTTGTTCCAACTTACAAAATGGATATGACTTTTCCCTGTTATAGGTATAACCACATATAAAACAAGTGCAAAATGTTTACATAGATGAATGCATAATGTTTATCATTTTGGAATCAAGCAATAATTGCTACAATTATTTGAATAAAACATAAAATAAAGAAATAAATAAAATACTTTTGTTATATACCTTATAATTTTTTGTAACTTTCAAACTGTGCTAGGAAACATTGGAGTATAGTTTTTAATATTTTTAGTTGTTACAATTATGTTTTGAAATACATTATGCACATTTAATTGCATTTCTAAATGTTATGAGTATTATTAATGTTATCTTCAATTACAATTTACAATAAATAATGAAATTGTCTTCTATAGTTTTATTGAAGTATTTTTACATTATAATAATAATGTTAAAAATGAATTAGTGGCTTAATGTATTCATAATCTATTTGGAAATATTACAAATGTGGTATGAAGGATTAAACAAAAATGCAACAGCTAAAAAAAAGTGTGGCCTAAATGTTGACAGAAAGGGTAACAATATGAGAAAAATGTGGCCTAAACATTGACAAAAAGGCAACAGGTGAAAAAATATGGCCTAAACACTGACAAAATGTGCGGCCTATTGTATTAGGCTAAGGCCACACTTTTTGAAAAAATTTGTGGGCTTTGAGCTACGCCCACTGCTGAATACACCACAGTTTCAAAACCGTGGCCAAACTGTAGCCTAAAGTTAAGGCCACGGTTTTTTCACCTTAAGCTAATTTTTTACCTGTTGGCTAAAGTGAAAAATGTTGCAGTGTGTTCATTACTATTTTGGGACTCACGTGTTTTTTGCAAATTAGTTAATTCATTTCTATTTAACATAATTTGTTTAGTGGATATATTGATTGATTTTTTTTTTATCAAATTCATTCTTGATTAATCAATTAGCTGTTTCTAAGCCATCTATTGAAAAACTGTAATTGATTGGAATTTGTCTATAATAATCTGAGACAATATCAACTAGTTCTAACTCTCTTTTAATTGATTACAATTTGGTGTTTCATTTTTCAACCAAAATAATTTGAACGATTGTATTCTTGTTTCAATTGATTGAATTTTTTAATCAAGATTTTACATTCACCGTTTTTCATCTTTAATTGATTGTTGTGTCTGGTGTTGGTCTGATTTGTGAATTGATTGAATACTGGATTTAATTAATTGATTCTATGTTGAACTGTACTGCAAGTTCTTTTAATTGATTGTTTTAGTGTTTCAATTGATTGATTATGTTCTGTGCAAGCAACCCACTGTAAATTATTTTAATAAAAGATATTCACTCTTTCTATTAATCTTTTTTTACTGTTTTGCAAAAATATTTCAAAGTTCAATTCACTTCCTTTCAAACTTAATCTAAAACTTTTTTCAACATTTATAGCTTATTAGTGTCAGATATTGTCTAGAGATAATTAAGTATCTTTTAATAATACAATACATTTACGACCGACTGATTATAGATTTAGACTAAACATCTATATGACAACATGAACCACTAAAGTCTTTCACACCGGTATCGTACAAACCCAAATTTAATCATATTATGGTCACTTTATTTTTCTTTTCTTTAATCAAAGAAGAGACTCTCATAGTGTTGTTTTAAAAAAAAAACAAAAAAAAAATAAGAAAAAAAATCCAAAATTATACTAATCTCCTTATAATCCTATCACATTATAACATGCAGCATTTCCTCTTGCTAGTTTTGGACAACAACTTCGTCATCTTGGACACATAATTAACTCATGTTATTTTTCGTATCAGGTATGGACTTGAAGATGACTCACTTCATGTGTTACGAGATTTCCATTTTCTTCTCCTTATTTGGCACTCTTTTCGAATGACATCCCAACCAGATTTCTTCATCAATGATGTCCAAGCTTGGATTAAGCATCTTTTCTCCCGACTGCAACTCTATTTGATAGCACTTGTTGCTTTTCTATGGATGGCACGAAACACTTTTGATTTCTGAGCATAAACCTTGGCATCAAAGGCTTCTAATTAATCAAATCCAGACGCTGGTGTCAATTCCACCTCTATATATATACTCATGCTCAATGTGCCACATAATTTATATACATATATATAAAAGAATTTAATTCAATATAAGTAAGATCAAATCTTATAAATGATAAAAGTAGAAATAAAACGAAATCAAAAGCATAACATTAACAATTTCAACATTTAAATTTGAAAAAATACTATAATACCTAAACATGATCATAATATCAACTTTTTCAGCGGTCACTGGGCTGACAGGTAGTCCACGTGTTAAGGCATCTGATTCATCTACACCATTAAATTCATTTTGGAGGATTAAATCATAGGGCCATTTCTGATACATATTAATTGAAAGAAGGGTTTGCACCGTATATGATTGAATGGTGTTGGCATGGTGTGTCAGATGGATGTAGCGAGGTTATTTAAGATCCATGTGATTAGCCTCTTAGGCCTGTTGTGGTAGCACCATACTTCTTTCGTAGGGATTGCTGTTCTTCAGACATTGTAAGTCTGTGTTGTCCACTGTTTATTGCAAATCTTCCTTGGCTAAGTGGGAGCATCGTTATTTATGTTTGCCCTTTACTTTTTCATCACTAATAATATTTTGGCTTATTTCAGGAAAAAAAAAAGAAAAAGAAATCTATTAATGGCATTGTACTACTGAGTGGTTGATCCCATTCCGCTGCAGCATAATGGGCAAATGAGTTGGGCGAAGGTTTGGTGGACACTATGAGCTGTTTGGAACCAACAAATAAACCTAATTAAAATTTATAAAATAATATTTACTTTTTCGAAATATTACTTCTCTCACGTCTTGTCATGTGGGGTGAGGTCAGTGGACGGAAGAAGATAAAACTAAAAAAAGGTCATCACTAGTTCATTTTTATGTTGTTATGTGCTGTCACATTTTAACTCGTTGAGAGTAAGGTGATGTACGTACAATACTGCAATGGGATAGAAGTAATAACTGTTTTCATTTTATTAATTCACGTCACAACAAATTTTTGAATAGTCGGAATAGAAAACAAAATACAAGCATATAATTTATGAATGCTCTTATATTATATTAATTAATGAGGTAAAAAAATTAAAAGGATGAGAAAAAACAAAAATGAAAATAAATAATTTTAATCCATACATTTTGAATGATTGAAGGTAAAATAATTAAACCCCGAATTATAAATGACTCTGCTAATATATATATATATATATATATATATATATATATATATATATATATAGAGAGAGAGAGAGAGATTATCATCTAAATAAATAAATTCTAAAAAATTTATTTGTTATTTTTATCCTTATTCATATAATTTAATATTAAAATATTAGTTCTTTTAATATATGATGTTTGATATTATTATCTTAAGTAAGTTGGTACACTAAATTTCAACTATCATTTATCAAATATGAATCATCTAGAAGGAAAAAAAACTACAAGCGTGAGACCATACCAAATTCATAATAAAGAAAACAACACCAACCTAAAAATTTAACAAAACCTAAATTTTAAGAGTTTTATAACTATTCTAACAATATTTAATGAGGACAAAGAATCCAACTAAAATAAATTTAATTTATTATTAATTGACAAAAATATTATCTATAAGATTAAAATATCTATTATTTTTTCTAAAGATGTGAAAAATCCTAAACTTCCAAATAAAGCAAACCTTCAAAACTTTATTCTAACAAGATTTAATAAGCTAAGCACAATAAAAGAGTTATAAAAAACCTAACTCACTAAAGAAAAGTCACACTTCAATCAATTTTTTAAAAATTCTTTATGAGAAAAAAGGTTATTTATTAAAATCATATTAAAAAAGAAAATAAATTATTAAAATAAAGGGTAACTTTTGTAAAATAGTTCTCTTAAAAAAATTTTATTAGAGTAATAAGTTTATCACTCTTTTACCTCCACACACAAATGCATGAATTTTCCTGATGAAAGAAAAAAAAAAGACACACGTTTGCAGGAACAATTATGTATTTCATTTCTAATCCAAGATTTTAACCCGTTCTCTAAATAATTTGATTTTTAAGCACTACTTATCCCATAGAATTTCGTATTTGTTAGAATGCGCATAAATCCATGACATTAAAAATTAAAATAATTTTAAATTTAGGAGGATGAAATCTGTCTGTGTTTAAAAGCAAAATAAAAAAAAATATTTTTAAATTTTAAAGAATACAATTATTTTTAAAGGTTAAACTAGAATTAAAAAAAATAATTTAGTAACAACTAAAATTATATTTAAATATATAACACGATCACGGTCAGTTATTTCTTCCATACTAACCCTGACAAAAGCAATTACTAAAATTTATAACTTTTTTAACACCAACAACCATATATATCTACCAACAATGCGTATAAAATGGTCGAATACATACATGCATGTATATATATATATATATAATCCAATATCACATAATTCTCCTCACTATGGGTACATGTGTCTCGCAGTTTCACAAATGTCAATGACAGCACCATCTTCAATCAATGTGCACCATGCAACCTGCTAATGGTTAACAAGCTCAACATTTGGGGAAGAATGCATTGTATTTATTGCACAACCCATCCCTTGAAATCCCGTATCCCTAAGCTAGTAATTATAACAAAATAGTAGTAGCTTTGTACATCAAACTATAGCTCTGAAGTTTAATTTGACTCATTTGCTTAGTGTACAATTTTCTCAGTTCATTTATTATAACCTCATTTCTTAGAAGATAGTAGTCACAAATGTGTCAAAAAAAAGATAGCAGGCAAATAGCTTAATATACATTCAGACAAACTCTCATGAAGTATATTACTTTGTCAGTACGAGCGAGAACATATTAAAACGTATAATTGCTTGTATTCTATGATGAAGATATTTAGGTTAAGTTATACCATTTTCAGAATTGATATAAACATGGATGACATGAAAAAATTATTTTACATTACATGAAATTGATTTTATGTCCATCTATTAAAGAACTTTTTAAGTTAATTATGTGATATGAAAATTTATTTTATGTCCACCTATATCATCAAAAAGAGAGTATTTTATGTCATATTGTGATGGAAAGATGTAAAAAAACTCTTTTCATATTGAATATAAATCTTATTTTTTATTCTAACTAAAGTAGGAATTTATTGTGTATTTAATTAGTTTGAAGTGATTTTTTATTAGTGTACGGGTTATAAATGAAAATTGGATGTAATCCACCGTTAAGATGAACTAGTATAAAAATTTGAGTATTGTTTTATCTATTATCCATATCATGAGTTAATTGTATGTTACAAATTATCTTGTAAAAATATTTCAAAATGTTTTTTATAAATATTAGAGAGTCATCCTTAGTCTATTTAGTTACCGTCGTCTAATATTTAATTTGTAAAATTCTTTTTAGTTATATTCAACCTTTACTTCTGTACCACATCTCTTTTTTTTTCATTGATTTGGCAAGGAGCTTTGCAATGGAGTCAATGAAAAAGTTATAAGTATTTTATTTGTTACATTGAGAGTTGACTAGGAAACAAATTATTTTCTAAGCTTTAGTAGAGAGAGCTTGTCAATGGATTGTTACACCATTGTTAAGTATTTATTTATATGTACTAAGTTATTTTTGCTTAAGGATAAACAAGGTTATAAGTTTGGAGGAGTTTGATAAGATTTGTTTTATTATATTTTGGACCCAATTTTCAAATAAAATCAATTATTTCTAAGCTTGAAACTTGCTAAATTTCTTGTTTTTATCTCTTTTTTATAAATAATTTATTTTTTGTTATAAAAGAATTAGTCACTTGAGTTTTTAATCAAAATTTACTCTAAATCTATTAATTTTATCAATTTATTGAATAATAAACATTAGATAAAGAAGAGCACGATTGGAGCCCACGAAAAATGAGATAAAAGAACAAAAATTGACACATAAGACTTGTGCCTAATGCCACTGAAGCTCGGTCGAGAGCCATACAACTAGAAAGAAAATCATGTAGCAATTGTGTCCAATGCCACTTAAGTTGGGTCAGGCACCAATATGGCCATAGACCTTTGTAGATTGAGCCTAACGCCACTAAAGTTGGGTCAGGCGCGAATGTCCCTGATCATAATCTATTTAAAGGACTTTTTACATTAGGGTTAGATACTCCACTCCATCTAAAAGTTAGAATCAGTATGAGAGTCAAAAAAATGTAGCCTTGGAGTAATGACTAAGGTTTGGAGGGTTCTTTTTCTCTCTTTGTATATTCATCTTCCTCTGATATTCATCATTTTCATTGTTATTGGGGTTAAATGTAATCAATTGAATTCTCATGTAAATGTGTTTCAATGATAGTATTTTGTTTTTGTGCACATTGCCTGTCTTGTTGATTCATGGTTTATAATTGATTCTAGGTTATTGGAAAATATCATTTATAATCTGGATCTAAATACCAAATGAAAACTTGTATCTAGGATAGAGCATGATTTGTTTATTGTCTTAAGACCCTTGTGGAAAAAGCAAGTTTTTCTTATATAATTGATCAATAGAATATGGAAAAAGAATGGAGAGGATATAGAATGCAATTGTTAGGATTAAACTTCACCAACCTCACTCTTTCATGCATAAAAACATTTACCTTATTTTCAAACAAAAGTTAATGTCAACCCACAATAATACCCAAACCTTAATATCTTAGGCGAATGAGCCTAAGCTTCCCTATTAATTATCAATCTCTTGATCAATTATATAGAAAGGACTTGCAAGCGCCACAAGAGTATTAAGACAACAAATGAATCATGCTCTATGTCTATATACAAGCTTTTATTTGATATTTTGATTAAGTTCTAGATTACAAATGATATCTCTCAATACCCTAAGAATCAACTATCAAGCCATGAATCAACACGACAGACAATTAACGCAGAAACAAAATATTAACATTGAAAGGAAAGACATATATATAAACCCAATATTGATCAAATGAGAATTAAAATTGATTACATCAAACCTAAGAAGATGAGAAGAATGAATAATAGAGGAAGATAAATACACAAAGAGGAGAAAAGGAAACCCTTCAAACCCTAGTTGTCATCCCATAATTACATTTTTCTAACTCCCAGACAGAGCTTGTCTCCTAGATGGAGTGGAGTGTCAAATCCTAGTGTATAGACCTCTTTAAATACACAAAGGAGTTAGGTCAGCAAGGTGAAAGTCCGACCCAACTAAAGTGGCTTCGGACACGACTTCAAATTCATGTAGCTTTTGACCCAAGTGGCATTCAATTTAATCTTTTATTTTCTTCTTCATGGGCTTCATTGTGCTCTTCTTTATCAAATGCTTCATGTTCAATTATTTGACAAAATTAATGGGATTTAGATTAAAATTTGATTAAAAACTCAAGTGCCAATTATTTATAAAAAAAATCAAATTGTTAATAAAAAGAGATAAAAACATAGGATTTTGACAGGTTCCAAGCTTTGATAGAGTTGATTTGATTATAAAAATAAACCTAAAAATATAATAAAAATAAATGTTATCAAATACAAGGCTCAAAATAAATTTTGGACTACTCTATATTTTTTACAAGTAGAGGTCTTGTATTCTTGATGTTCCAATATTTTTAGAGTGATCTTCATAAAAGCCAGACTTGGGTCCAAATGCCTTAATGGGGAGGCCCAATCAAGCCCAATTAGACCAAAACTTCTAATAAGCTCTTGATCAAGTCTCTATTTCAGTGATCTCTTTATTCTTGTCTACAATCTTAGAGATGGTTCTCAGATTATTCTTTCCTCTTGAAAAAGATTTGTTCTCAGATCTTGCATGATGTTTAACAACTGCAAACTCTATTTGTTGACATCATTGTTTTCCGCCAGGATCAAATATCCGTCCATACAAGACAAAAAAGCATCAATAAAACAAATTTTATTGCAAAATAAAGAAGATTAATGAAAATATGCCCCTTATTTTTATTTTTGAAAGAATTTTTATTAGAATCACAAATGGCTTATTTTTGTTCACTTTGTCGTCACTATTTCATGCAGTGCAATGACTCCTCAAAGTGAAGTTTCTGAAAATTTTCACAAGAATTAAATTTTTTACCTTTTTGTGAAGTGTTAAGAAGCATACATACTCTCTTAATATTTTCCTTTCTAGAAATTAACTCTAACTCTCCTTTTTTTTGTTTTTCCTTATTTTTACTACTTTCTTTTTCCATTTTCTCTCTCAATTTTATTTCATCCTCTCTCACTTGTTGTGGTGAAAGAGGAATTAAATTCATCTTAGTTTCTATGTGTTGGAAAGTTATTCTATAGGTGTGGCCATTATGTATAATCTTATTATCGTATTGTCATGGTTGTCCAAGTATAATATATCCAGTTTCCATAGGAACAATGTCAAATAAAACATATTCAAAATATTTGCCTATGGAAATAGGTGTACTAACTTGTTCATTAACTACTATACCTCCATCATTATTAATCCATTGAAGATTGTATGGTTTAAGATGGGGTTTAGTAGGGAAGTCTATCTTTTTCACCAACTTTGCACTACAACAATTGCAACTAGAACCACTATCCACAATAACACAACAAGTATATTAAAAAAATTTACATCTTGTGTGGAAGGGATTCTCACGTTGTGATTATTCTAATTCAACAGGTTGGCTCTTAAGAAGTTTTCTCGCCAATAACAACTTTCCTTCACTGGGAACAAGTGCTTCTTCAGATTCTAAATTATCTTTTTCTCTAGGTGAAGAATGAGAGTTGTCCTAGTTCTTGGTGTTTTCATCTTTCAAAACCAAATTTATTTTGTGAGGACACTTAGAAGAGTGGTTTCCCTTTTCAAGACACTTAAAATGCTAGATAACTCTTGTTTTAGATTTCTTAAAGAATCTCTATAATTATATTTTTCTATGAATTTTTCTTTCTCTTTTTCTTTTTTCTTTTTCTTGTGGTCTCTCATAATTGAAGGGATAAATCTTCCGTGACGAAGACATGCTAGGATATTCCTTTTTAGATTTGATCTTCCTTTTCAGCTACTATTCAACCCTTATACACATTTGCACAAGCTCATTCATATCCTTATAGGATAACAAGAGATCTCATAGCGGAGACCACTTTGAAATCTAGCCACCATGATTCTTGAATCTTTAAGAATCCCCACTCTCATTAACAATAACAACATTTTCTGCATATACTCCCCTACACTCATATCTCTTTGTCGGAGTCAATAGAGCTTGTCCATCAACTCCCTATCATAATATGAGGGTACGTGGAGTTTTCTTAGTAATGCATTCCAATAACGAATTTAAGGAGTATGGTGGATTTTATGGTCTCGAACTAGTACATTGCTCATCCTTGAAAACTATGAGTAACTAGGGATACTCGTCTCTCCTAGTGTGTCTGGTAACATTCAAAGATTTATTCTATATTCATCTCCCAATTTTTATCCTATTTTGCTAATGATGACAAGTGCACTAGTCTCAAATGTAGCAAATAATAAATATATTATTCTTTCTCAAAGTATTTTTGCAATATTACAATAGTTCTAATTATAATAAAATTGGATTCAATAACAATTTCATGATTTAATTTGATGTTCAGAAAAATAAAATAATATTTAATATTTTTATCAACAATTAAATTGTAGAAAAGGATTAATTATGAATAATATGAGATTGTCAGGGTTAGATTTCACCAATCCTCACTCTCAAGCATAAAAACGCTTACTTTCTCTCTAAACAATAATTAATGGGAACCTACTAATATACTAGAACCCTAATTCCTTAAATGAACAAGCCTAAGCTTATCTATTAATCGTCAATTCCTTAATCAATTATATAAATAAAACTTAGAATCGTCACAAGGGTCTTAAGACAACAAACTAATCATGCTTTATTCCTATATACAAGCTTTCATTTGGTATTTTAATTTAGTTCTTCATTACATAAGATATTTCTCAATACTTAAAGAATCAAAGATCAAGTCACGAATCAACACGACAAACAATAAGTACAAATTAAAATACTAATATATTGAAAGGAAAGACATAAATATGAAAAATACAACGATTACATGAGAGTTCAAAAAGGTAGATTCTAACCCCAAAAATAATGGATTTAGTTTCTCATAGTCGTGAGAAAGCTAAACATTGTAGAAGAATAATAAAAATAAGAAATTACTCCCATAAAATTGTAAAGTTGCCTCCAATTCCCATTTTTGCTTCTTGATGATCAAGATATCTAACCCTAATGCATAGCGGTAGCAATTCAGCATAATATATCCTCTGCATACTTTTTCTTCTTCTTTATGATATTTTTTATATAGGTAATGGAAGAAGATAGTCAAAGAAAGGTTGTTTATAGTTGTTGAAAGGTTGTTTATAGTTATTAAGTAGCTTCAACTTTTATGCATATCCTTTCGTCTTAGCTTGATGCATTTGGTGCAACTTTGAAAAGCACAACCTTGGTAACATAAATTTTTTCACCAATTCATGGTAAAAGAGCACACTGTTTAGGACAGACAAATGGATTAGAGTTGAAATTTTCATTGTGTCAAGAGGTTAGTGAATAAATTAGCTTTAACTCTTTTCCTAAGAGACCATTTAATGTTGACTTACTAGCACCTTTAGTGAATCTTTTTGGCAAATGAAAGTAGTGGACATTTCCTACATCCAAAAAATGAACGCACACACATATATGTGTTCAAGAAGTACAATGTTAATGATGCATGTTATTTGATTCTTATAAGCGTATGATCTAATTTATAAGAGTGTTTGTATCATACATAAGAAAATACTACGTAGTGTTGTATCTTCTGAGAGACAAAACACTTTAGTCTTACATGGTCTGTTGCTGAAAACATTTGTCTTATAGATGATGTGTGATTCATGTTTTATGCTTTGTAGTTTTCAACACTTAATCAAAATTACAATGTTAGATTTTCCATTAACACAAGGTTTTTTTCATCCTTTATGATACAAATAGTCTTTTAAACCTAAGTATTATTAGCAAAGTATAATAAATTTTGGTATCATATCAAGAAGAGACTTAGAGCACACAACATGACTAAGATATACATATATATCTTTACATATATATATGTACATATATATATATATATATATATATATATATATATATATATATATATATATATATTAATCAGTTCTTGATGAACACATACAAGAACCAAATGAAGTGGTTTACAAAAAGTATACTAAGATCACGTGCTCAAATGGGAAAGAAGGAGTTACAGATTACAAGTTTAATATATTGAAAACATTCAACTATAGTAAGAGCACACTATATATAGGCTAGTAACAATGTCATTAACAATATAACAAAATAATACAGTGTCTTAACTAACTAACTAACAAAATATAATAACATCTTAAGGTTAGACGTAGTGTATTAGACTATTTAGTATAGCAAGATGACACAAGGCATTATCAACAATAACACTTTAGTATGGATCCTCTATTTCTTCCTTACCAGTACTTCCGTAATGTTTCTTTTTGAATCATGAAAACCCACACATAGAAACATATTCAATGTGAAAACTAATTTTTTGTATAATATGAAATCATTAAGTGATGCATGTATCTTCTTATACTTCATAACCATTAAGCATACTCTCTTTTTGTCCTCATAGTTACGATTAGATATCATGTAACCTTCTAGAAGCATCTCCTTGAACAAATCTAACATTTTTATGACAGTCCATCCATTTCTTGCTTTTAAACTGAGTAATCTCAAAATCATTGACAATCTTGTAAAATTAGTTTATCCTAGATACAATTGTTTCTCCAAAACAAATTTCAAATAATTATACACATGTGTTCTTCCAAAACGTTCTTCTGTAACATCACTTATAATCTCCTTTAGACAATTATAGATTTCTTCATCAACTTTTTTTTTTGTTTATGATATAACTGCCATGTCTAATACATCTCTATATCATGTCTATATTGTATAACTCTTGATAATAACAGAGATAGAACAAATGGTCACATATATTCCAAAGTTCCTGACATATCTTATTCAAACAACGAACGCATGGACAATAATATGTCCCCTTAACAAGTTTTCCATTTTTGGGAGCAAATTGCAATAACTTATCAAATCCCTTTTCATACTTTTGACTAACGTGACATGCATTCATCCAACTTTGATTCTTAATTACATGCATTAAAAATTCCATCGTCATCAGTCTTCTAATGGCATTATCACTTAAAAAGAAATTTTACAATTCATTAATATGTATAAATTAAATTTATTATCTTAAGGGAAGTTTTGTTAGTTCTTAGAAACAATAAATTGTTTGTCAATGCAGACAAATGTACATTTTGTGTAGATAATGTCATCTTTTTAGGTATTGTAAATAATAAAGGGGTTCCTGTTGACCCTGCCAAAATTAAAAGCCATTCAGGATTGCTCCACCCCAAAAAATGTAGGAGATGTTAGGAGTTTTCATGGACTTGCAAGCTTTTATAGATGATTTGTTCCTAACTTCTCTAGTCTAGTTTCACCTCTCAATGAGTTGTGAAGAAAGACATTACATTTCATTGAGGGGGAAAACAAGAAAAATCTTTCCAAAGAATAAAGTTTCTACTCACTAATGGACCCATTTTAGCTTAACCAGACCTTTCTAAACCTTTTAAACTGAAATGTGATGCATCAGTAGACATAGGTGTTGTGTTATTACAAAGTGGTTACCCCATTGCGTATTTTAGTGCAAACTTCATGGTGCCACTCATAAAAACCCCACTTATGACAAGGAACTATATGCTTTGGTTAGGGCCCTTCAAACTTGAGAACATACCTTGTGTCTCAAGACTTCATTATTCATAGTGATCAATAGTTCACAAATATTTAAAGGTTCAACATAAGTTGAATAAACAACATGCTAAATGGATGAAATTATTGGAACATTTTCAGTATGTGTTAACTACAAGAAGGGCAAAACAAATGTTGTGGTTTATGCATTGTCTCGTAGACATTTGCTATTTTCTAAATTGGGTGCCCAAATTCTTGAATTTGATCATATTCATAAGCTATATAGCCAAGATCCAGAATTTTCCATTATTTTTGCTAATTGTCAAACAAAACCGTAGGGAGGTTACTATGTAGCCCAGGGATACAAATTAAAGAAGGAAAACTTTGCATTCTTCAATGTTCACATAAAAAGCTCATTATTAAAGAAACACATGATGGTGGTCTCGTGGGTCATTTTGAGGTAGAGAAAATATTAAGCATATTAAATGACAAATTCCTTTGACCCCACATGAGACGAGAAGTCCAGAGGTACTGGTTAAATTACATTGCTTGTTTACAAGCTAAGTCTAAGGTTATGCCTCATGGATTTTGTATATCGTTGCCAGTTGCTTGTGCCCCTTGGGAATACATTAGTATGGACTTTGTCCTTGGTTTACCAAGAACCCAAAGGAGTTTTTAAGCTATTTTTGTGGTATTAGTTTGTTTTAGTAAAATGACTTATTTTATTCCCTGCCACAAAATAGATTATGTAAGCAACATAACAAAAATCTTCTTAAGAGACGTACTTAAACTACATGGATTACCTAAGACTATAGTTTTAAATAGAGATCCAAAATTTACTTTCATTTATGGAGGACACTCTAGGGAAGACTAGGCAGAAAACTTAATTTTTTTACTTCTTGACATCTTCAAACGGATGGACAAACAAAAGTTGTTAATCAATCTTTATCAACTATGCTTATGTCAATTCTAAAGGGTAACCACAAATCTTGGGATGAGTACTTCCCCATATTGAATTTGCTTATAATAGGGTAGTTCACAAAAGTACTAAATTATCTCCCTTTGAAGTTGTGTATGGTTTTGACCCTCTTACACCTTTAGATTGTGGTCATTGCCTAATCCACAAGATTTCATTCATAAAGAAGGGGCATCAAAAGCAGAATTTGTGCAAAAAAAAAAAAAATTACATGAGAAGGTTAAAAATCAAATACAACAAGAAAGTGAGAGATATGTTAAACAAAGTAATAAGAGGAAGAGAGAAATAATTTTTGAAGAGAGAGAATGGGTTTGGCTTCATTTACGAAAAGATATATTTCCAAAACAAAGAATGTCAAAACTCAACCCTCATGGTGTTGGATAGTTTCAATTCCTCAAGAGGATTAATAATAATGCATATCAGTTGGGTTTTCCTGAACAATATGGCATACATGCTACCATCAATGTCATTGATTTGATTCCTTTTACAGGTAGTACAGATGATGAGGCAAATGATCCATATTTGAGGACAAATCCTCTTCAAGAGGGAAGGGATGATAGAAGAAGCCCTAAGCAAGGTCCTACTACAAGAACCATGGCCAAATGCATACATAATGAGTGGGATTTAGATGCTCACATCAAACCCAAAATACTGTCAAACTGGTCCAACTTGAGTCTATAAAAATTCTATAACATTTATTTTTGCTTTGTAAATTTTCAAGGTTGTAAAAACATTAAACTAGGGTTAGAAAATAGGTGAAGGAGCACCTAAGGTTAGTTTTAGGGTTAGCGCTCTTCACCCTTAGTATGACACGTGTCAACATGTGAGTGCAGCGCTTTGTAGCTTGTGGTCCAAGCTATCCAAGCGACGCGACAGCTGCTAATTGGTGCACGAGGAAGCTTCTCCTCCAAGCTAGGGTTGGGGTATGCGAAAAGCTTCTCTTGCAAGCTTTCCATGTCTATAAATAAGCATGCCATCTACTACATTTTCCAAGCTTGAATATACTAGTGTTATGCTGTAAAAATTTCAGCATGATTGATGTTTGAGCTTCTCCTTTGTTGGCTTCTCTTATAAGACTAACTTAGGAAATCCATTGGAAGTTGGCCTCACCTCTTCCCATTCATCTTGTTCTACCATTTTCACTCACAAAACCTTGTTGTTTTCTCCATCTTCTTCGTACTTCCTGCTGCTATTCGTCCATCAATGTCATTGTTATCATGAATCCAATTGAAGTTGCACCTCTCGTCATCTACTAGTTGTAGTTCTCATCTTCCAGTTGTTTGGATAGTGTACACAGTGAAGGCAAGGTCATCACCTTTTATGTTGGGTGACGTCAAATTTAACATAAAAGACAACTTTTTATATCGTTTACCTCTCAATTCTCATCAAAATTAAAAAAAATATATCATTATGTATTTTGATTGTTCGCCAAGCCAACCAATGTAAACTAGGTAAGACTGACCACAATTTTTACTTTAATGGATATAGGTTCATGGATTGTTTTCCAAGCTCAAATTCATTATATTGATTCCTTTAGAATTAAGGTAGAAAAATTTTATACTAATTATAGAAAAATAAAGTTAAGAAATTTATTTTCTATCTCAACTTGAAATACATAAGTTTTACAACCAACGTAGAATGGAGACAAAGTTGTAAAAAGACTTTTCTAATAGGGAATAAATTTGTTATACTTAATATAATATTATTTTAAGAACAAAATAATTAATTTTTTTAGCAAGTAATGTTATAACAGTAGGTTAAGACAATACTTGGACATCTTGTGATAGGTGTCGCCTATTGTAGTCCTTCTTCTTCAACATGTCTAATTTGAATTTACTCTTGAATGGAGATAATGAAGACTTGCGGAAGCATGAATGTAAATAGAGAATGATCTCAAAAATGAGGTGAAAGAGTGAATTGTGTTAGTGTGAGGTTAGGCCAACATAACTAAAAGGAGTCTAAGAGAAAGTCTAGGAGACTACTCTAGAGAGAACTCATGAACAAGTAGAAACACTAAATTTGTAGCAGCTTAATATTCATTGAAGGTTGGAATTTAAAAGACCAAGCACTCTTATTTATAGTGCTCTAGGATGTCTCATTTTGGAGCCAAAGTTTGAAATTCAAATAAACCCTAAGCCTAACTTGAAGACGGATTCAATGAGAATGTGACAAGTGGTACATGTGGCACATGGAATTCTCTCAAATGAGAGGATGACATGTGGTATATTGACACCATCCATGTCATACGCCTTCCATGCCACCTTCACACATGACCTTCCTTAACTTTAGTGGCAAGACGTTCTAGGGTTGCATTGGGCTTGAGGAAGCCCAATTGTAACCCTAGATGCACTATTTTATTTTAACCCTAATATAATCATGACACATTATAAGGTCCAAAATCCTATGTTACTTGGCCCAACATAGAAGGCCCAAAATAATTCTCAAACTACATTATACAAATTTACAAACTAAAGTCTGACCCATGATAATAGAAGCTTAGTCCTACTAAGGTCAATTGACTTCCACTCCTCTTTTATTCTTTTAGCTATGACTCTAGCAATCGGTCCCTTATTCGGTGGTCTACCATCATCCTATACAAATATTCTAAAGAAAAAAGTTATCATCTAATGAAATTTGGATAATTATATTTTAAAGAGTAATTATACATGGACACCTATTATTTTAAATATATCTTTCTCATTGAATTATATTTTAATATTTTTAAAAAAATATATTTTTTTCTTATTGTACGTGCCTTTTTATTATTATGGGTGTTTGTGTGTCATTTTCTTTTTCTATTTTAAAATAATAACTGGTTGAATATAACTATATTTAAATTTTAGTCTGGATATCCATATCAACTTTCAGTTTTCGTTCACACATTTGATACTCTTTTTCGAATTCAGTTGAAGGTATTCACCTTAAAACTCCAATTGATTTAAAAATAACCATAAATTATTTTTTCTCAATTGAACTTAATTTCCAAAATTCAAATATATATATATATATATATATATATTAATTTGAGAAATACACACTCAAAAAGCTAACAATAAATACAATTGTAACAAAATTAGACTACAAATAATTCAAAATTTTGGATTTTTATGGAGAATATAAAATTAAAGCAATGAAAATATATTTTTGTATTTTTAATGAGCACTTAGAACGTAGAAAAAAGAATTAAAAGGAAATAGAATGTAATTGCTAGGATTAAACTTATCAAACCTCACTCTGATGCATAAATCAATTTCCTTCTTTCCAAAGAAATGCTAATGTCAACCCATTATAACACTCAACCTCAATTTCTCAGCGGATGAGCCTAAAATTAGCTATTAAGTGACAATTCCTTAATCAATTATATAAATGAATGTCACTTTTGCCATAAGAGTCTTAAGACAACAAACAAATCTTGCTTTATTCTTAGACATAAGCTTTCATCTGATATTTTGATCTAGTTCCATATTACAAAATATATTTTCCAATACTCTTAAGAATCAATGATCAAGTCATGAATCAACACAACAAGACCTCAACACAAAAACAAAATACTAACATATTGAAAGAAAATCATTTATGATAAGACATAAATAAGGCCAATATTTGTTACATGAGAATTCAAATGGTTAAATCTAACCCCAACAAAATAAGAAGAATGAACAACGGAGGAAGATGGATATACAAAGAGAGGAAAAGGAAATCCTACAAACCCTAGTCGTCATCCTAAGGCTGTATTTTTTTTTACTCTCTAAGGTGGAAGTTTTGGAAGTTTTGCCCAATGGAAGTGGCTAACTCTAATGCAAAGAATCCTTTAAATAAAATCTATTTTTTGACGCTCGTTCCCGGCCCAACAAAGAGGTTTCTGAGGGCCATTGGATTTCGCTGTTGGTTCAAGTTCTGAAATCCATCCTGCACCAGGCCCAAGTCACCTACGTTGGGCGTATTTTAGTCTCCCTACTTCTGGTTTCTCTCAGGATGGGCTTAGGTTTGATAAGTCGAGCTTCTCTTCCCTTGCCCAATTTTTGCTTCTTTCTCTCACATCTTCAATGCTTTAATACTCCTTCTTCTACTCCAATGATTTTCTATTCAAATTCAATTAGAATACCATGTATTAGGAATCAAATCCTTTTTATGAGTGTCAAAATTAATTATTAACAAAAATCACATAAAATTGAGAATTAAGTATATTTAAAGTGTGGAGAGAGTTGATTTTGTCATAAAAATAAGTCAAACACAAGTTCTCTTGACATATGTACAAACTCAAGAAGGCATCGTATGGACTGAAGCAAGCCCTAAGGCAATGATATGAAAGGATATGTAAATTTCTTCTATACAAAATTATAAAAGTGCAAAAGTTGATAAAATTCTCTTTATTAGAAGGGTCGGTAATGATATCATTCTTGTTAAAGTATATGTTGATGATTTAAATTTTGGTTTAATTAATTAAAAACTTTGCGAAGAGTTTGTTGCAGCCATGTAAGGAGGATTTGAGATGTCTATGATGGGAGATCTTAATTACTTCCTAGGCTTATAGGTCAAACAACTCAAATATGGTACATTTCTAAATTAATCAAAGTATTGCAAGGATCTCTTAAAGAAATTTGACATGGATGAGTGCAAGGAGGCTGCAACACCTATTTCAAGCAGTTGTTATATGGACCTTAATGAAAAAGGAGTGATTGTGGATTAAACTAAATACAGAGGGTTAATTGGATCATAGCTCTACTTGATAGCCAACAGAGCAGATATAATATTCAGTGTGTGTTTGTGTGCAAGATATTAAGTCAATCTAAAAGAATCACACTACAATGTTGTTAAGAGGATCTTGAAATATTTGAAGGAGAATCAATGTGGACTCATGTCAAAGGAACACATGGAGATCACTTATACTATGTGGACTACTATAACCGGACTAGAGCATTCTAGAGAAAAAGTTGGAAAAGGCAACACTGAATCCATTGAAGACTACAACAAAATTTAGTTCGTCAAGTCTTGTCTAAGAAATCCTCATGCTGCTATGAGAGGATTCCATGTTGGTGGACTTGGTATGAATCCATGCATATTAGCAGTCCTTGTGGTATGGCAGCTGACTCCAAGGGGACAAGATCATGGGGTTCTTATTGAGGAAGACCTTATTCTAATGTACTATATCATGAATAAGATAAAAGTAAATTGGATATTTATGTCATGAAGGACCACATCCAAAAGGCTCATAGATTACATAGTGCCATATGTGGTACAGGTTTCCAAGATGATAGAATATTTTGGTGTTGACTAGGAAGGATAATTGGTTGAAAGTGTGAAGTCTCACAATGAGATAATTTGTGTAGTCTTGCACAAGATTAGGTTGAAGAAAGTAAATGATGACCATTGGATTTGCATAGCAGATGAAAAAGCTGAAGGACAAGGAGTAGTTGCTACTACTGGAAAATTTTTGGATGGTGCAGAACCAAGTGGAATATTGTCATAGTGTTTAGTTCAATATATGCAGGTCAACAAATGAATGATTAAAGCTGCTCAACACACACTCACTGGATTGTCTTCATCAAATAAAGGGAGTTTGATGGCAATGGTGCTGGAGATTTGATGAAGTTAAGAGAAGGAGAAGCTTGAAGAAACTTGAAGAATTAGAGTTTTTTTTTTTTTGTATTGTTGATTTTTTTACTTTAGTAATCATAGTTAATGAAAAAATGCTCTAGGAAATTTTATAAATAAACTAAATTTGGTTTTATATAATTTCTCAAGTAAAACTATTAAACTAAAGTTTTCAAAGAATTGTTTTTAAAATGTAATTAGGTAAAAATTCTTTTAGTAAAATAAATTGATTCAGACATAATTTCAATCGACTGTTTCCATTAAAGTATAACTGTTATATATAACTACTTCGAGAACTTTGACAATATGAAGGATATTATGATTTTGTGATAGTAACAAATTTATAAAGAGCGCGAATTTTTGAATACAGTGAGTTCATTCAAAGTTTGAAAGAGTTTCTAAGCAAGAATAAATGAAATTAGTTCTTGGAAATTTTTCTTTGACCTGTGATCTTATTGCAGTGTGATACATTTGTTTTCTAAGTCAAGGAAGTCTTTTGGAATGTTTTGTAGTATTTTATTTCATTCTAAGTTGCAATTTGGTTTGAAATTTTCAAATTTCATTATTTGTATTGTATCTTGGTCTACAATTGAATAAGGTTTTTGATTGTAGAGATATAATAGGATGTTGCATAGGTTCTTGGTGAATCTTGCGGGGTGCAAGATTGTGTATTGATTGTCTAGTACTGTACAATTGTGTCGTTTTAGTGAAATTATTTGCAAGTTTGCAAGGAAAACTGGATGTAAATGAAAATACTTTTTGGCTAAGTTCAAGAGGAGGGTGAATTGAACTTTACAAATTTTTTGAGTTTATTAAACAAAGAAAACATTTTAAGCAAAATGAAAGTTTCCAATAATCTCAAAGATCATCAATGATTTAAGGTGCAGCACAGAAAATCAATCAATTTTGAATACAAATAAATCGATTTATATTTTGGCAGTTTGAAGAAAATGAACTTTCACACAATGAGTTCTTGAACAGATAATGCAGAATTAAAAAACAGTCAGTGAATTAAGCAAATTCTCAATCCAGTTAATCAATATATTGTAAAACCAAATTCAATCAATAAATCAAGGCAATGCAGATTTCAGTTTATGCAATCAATGAATCTAGTATAACAATAGTTCACATTGTATGAAAATTTTCAGCTTTAAAGGACTGCAATATAAAATCAAGTCAAGATTGTTATTGATGAGAGCAGTTTCACCAAGTACTAACTGAGTTGAATTTGATTAATCAATCACTCACAGTATAGAAAATTAAATTTCAATTATGCAGAAAAACTATTGAAAGATTGTGTTGATCCAAATAGTTTTGATTAAAGTAAACTGAATTAATTTGAAAAACCAGAATTGACAAAATTGGACACAGAAAGATTTATATATATGAATTAAACACATAATATTGACAATGTTTAAAGTCTGTGATTCTTTGCAAGAGCAAATGGTTTAATCAATGAGCATCGAATTAATCACTACAATAATAAATGAGAGACACAGTAACAAATACAGATGTAGAGAGAAGAGTCAGAGAGAATGCACACAAAGAAATTATACTGGTTCACCCTTCTTTAAGGGCTACATTCAGTCTTTTTTACAACACTTGCAAGAAAAAATTTACTATGAAATACTCAATTGTACACTCTTACAATCAAGAACACCCCTTGCACCCTACAAGATCAATACCACTGCTTAATATTCAAGCTTGCACCCTACAAACTCAAATTTTAATATTTCACCAATACTAAACCTTATAGTATTACAAATTTACAATTTGAATCAAAAGATTACAATTTACAGAACACTAAGCGATACTTGAATCAACACAAGTTCAAGATTTAAGTTGCAGAAAACTCCCTGATTTTCAATAAAGATGAAACAATGCAGAACCTTGAAGAACACCAATGACACCTTGAAAATCAAGTCTTGAATTCATGAAAATCAAATCTTTGTTATTTTTGAAGACCAAATTGTTTTGTTTTCTATCTTTTTTTTCTCGATTTTTTTTCTCTCGTGTTTCTTTTTTCTTTGTATGTCTAGGTATTTAACATAGATAATACTATAACAGTTTTTGAAAATAGTTAAGTTAGTTTGAATTCAACGTGCAAATAAATCGATTTGTTAAAAGTGGAATTGATTTACTTTTGTCAAAAACTGAAGTTTTAAATGATTATGCTTAAAACATTTTTACCCAACTTGATTACTTTGATTTAAAGTTTGGTTTAGTTGTGCCAAATATTTTCATCTCAGGTGTGCACATGATCACCTTAACCTTCAATCACACTCACTCATACTCACTTAGAAAATAACTAAGTCTTGTTCTTGATCTTCCATGTTTGACTTTGCTTCTATCCAATTGTTTGACTTCATCAAATATTTAATCCTGTGAGATTCTTAACAATAAATCTTGAGAAAGAGAGGACCAGTATAAAAATATTATGTTTTCTTTCTCTGTTCTATTCTTGATTCATATTTGTATTTCTGCATAATATGTTTGTTGAACGAAAATTTATGTCCAACTAAAATTGAAATCTAATTGATTGTTTATGTGAAGCTGATAATTTGTTAAAAATGGTTCATATTGTACTAGAGTGTATTTTCATATAAAGTGTAACCAAATCTTCAAATATAATTTGTTGAATGACAAAATTCCACATTCTTAATATTTGTGAATTACTGGAATTCAATACGTTAATTATATATTACAACATTAATACTATAATTTAATCAATTGAATTTCTGTTAAAGTTTTTAAATAAAAAATTTATTTGATTGTTTGTGAATTATAATTGATTGATTTTATGTTATTAGTAGATTTCTTTAATTGAAAATATTTATTCTTGATAATTTTTTTTTTCAAAAGAATAGTGTATCCTCAGCTAAAATTATTTTCATCATTAATGCTTATCGTAACACTTACAAAATTTATATTTATTTTTCTTATTTTAGGTGTCATTTACTATGTATCATTTTTTTTCTATTTTAAAAGACTAACTGGTTGAATATAACTATAAATTTCAGTTGCGTGTCCAAATCAACTTTCAGTTTCCATCTGATACTTACTTTTTTTCGAATTTAGTTGAAGATAATATTCACCATAAAACACCAATTGATTTAAAAACTACAATAAATTATTTTTTCAATTGAACTTAATTTCCCAAATTCAAATATATTAATTTGAGAAATACACACCCAAAACGCTAACAATGTTAAATTAACCCCAAAAACCTTACACAGATACCAAAAATATTAAATGATACTAAAAATAGATTTTATAAACGTTATAAAGTGACAAAAAAGAAACAAAATAATAAGTGTTGATTAAGAATTTAAAAATAATAAATATTAATCTATAATTACTTATGGTGTCAACTCAAAACAACCTCATTTTTATCTATATATTTTCCACCTCCTTTCTTCTTCCTAATCACCCAATCACCCAAAAGTTCAATCTTTGTTTGCTCGGGAATATAGGTTTCACCCTTATTTAATTTGATCAAATAAACTGTCATTATTATTATTTTCTTGACATTCACCAACTGTAAACTAACACCAAAGCTAACTCCTGACAAAAACAATTACTAACAGTTATGGCTTCTAACTGCCACACTTCACCTCTTAACTCTTTTACCAACATGTTCAATATAACTACACTTACTCTACCCCTAAGATTCATTCTCTATATATATTCCCATCTTTTGCACCCTCCCTCCTCACAACTCCACCAAAACCTTCTCACCCAACACCATACCCTAAACAATGCTGCACCATTTCAACATGAACATCTTGTTCACGTTCCTTTTAGCTCTCACCACAGCATGTTTCTACGTCCCTGACTTGAAACATCGAGGCTCGATCATAATAGCATCATGCATGGCCATGGCAGTGTTATACCTCTTCCTCATGAACCGGCCCTGCAAAGTTTACTTGGTGGACTTTGCATGCTTCAAGCCAAGCATGGCGTGCCTTTGCTCGAAGGAAACGTTGCTGGACCGAGCCAAGCGCGTGGGGTTTCTCTCCGACGAGAACTACAAGCTCGTGACCAAGATTCTCGACAGGTCTGGGTTGGGACCATGGACCTATGTTCCAGAAGGGTTGTTGGAAATTCCGCCGAAGCTAACGTTGGACGAGGCGAGGAAGGAAACGGACACGGTGCTCTTCGGAGCGGTCGATGAGATTTTGGAGAAAACTGGGATTGAGGCGAAAGACATAGGGATTCTTGTCGTTAATTGTTGCTTGTTCAATCCCACACCGTCGCTGTCGGACTCCATTATTAACCGGTACAAGCTTCGAGGGAACGTTTTGGCGTATAATCTCAGTGGCATGGGGTGCAGTGCAGGGGTTCTTGCTGTTGACTTTGCCAAACAGCTCCTTCAGGTTTTTCTTCTCCCTTATCATGCATGCTCATTAATTTTCATGTCTTGTGTTAGATATATATGTCACAAATGTTATTGCATATTTAGTCTCATATCATGTTAGATGTAGATAATAATAATTCACCTGAAACTAAAACTACTTTGAATCATTTCAATTGTTCACATATGTAGCATCATACGAGACTCCAAAGTCAAACTAAAGACACTTTTAATATTTTTGAACAGAAGAATAGTATATAATAAAGATGACACCGAAAGTGATACACCAGTAAAATATGATTTAACTTGAATATACACAAAAAAGAAAAAAAAAACCTATTTTTATATTTGCTCTGAGTACGAAGTGTTCAGTTCATTTATATTGCTCATTATATGCAGAGAAGATTTTGGCATTTTAATTGTAAAATAATTTTAAAATATATAACGTTAAATAGAGTTTATTTAGTTAAAGTTTGTTTATATTTTTATTTATTTTATATTTGAGTCCACGTGAATGTAAAAGAGTACCTGTAATGCATTTTATATCATATATTCCTTCTAATAAGTACTCTGTTATAGAATTATGAAGAAATTATTAAATAAGAGGTGGAATCTAAAATTTCTATAATTTAAAGAAATAAAAATAAAAAGCGTGTTAAAAAATCCGTTACAAATCACTTTATTAGAAATTTTCATATATAAAGTATTGTATGAATATAATTGTATCCCAAAACAATATATGAATAGTTTGATAATACAAATGCTAATTATTTGATTTTTATATTTTTTTTACCATATATTATATAAGATAGTCACTTATTTTAAGTCATATCTCCAACTTTTAACACAGGTCTAAAAAAATATTCATTTTTATATCTTCCAAGATTTGTACGCAAAACTATCATATTTTGCTTCGTTAGAACAGTTTGTTTCGAATGCAATGCTTTCATATAACAATAGTTATGATGTTCTCAAACTTTTTAGATCTCATTTTTCTAACACTATTTTGCCATCTTTTTCTTTTCTGTTTCTTTTCAACTATTATATCCTTAGCTATATCTCTTATCTCTCTTTTTTCCATTAATGGGAGAAAATCACAACACACTGTTGTGATCTTTTGATTCCTCTGGAACGCATTTGTTGTGTACTTGCAATGCATGTGCGAAAACATAAGCCAGACAATGAAAAATTACAAGAATGAATTTTCGTGCACGCATTGAAAAGTGTATATTTGTTTGAAATACTTTTGTACCATTTATTTTCTTGAAAATGTTACATTGAAAGAGACATAAGAAGAGAGGTAGAAATATCATACAAAACAATCTATCTCTCTCCTTATAGTTCATAGTCATATATTTTTATTATTAAAAAATATCTTTTATTTGTAAGTTGTCAAAGTATAATCAACGATAATTTTCCTGTGAAAAGTTATGAGAGAGAAAAGTTAAGAGTATCAAATATAGGAAGGCTTCATGTAAAACCTACGTTGGTCAGTTGGGTGGGGCCACGTTTTATTTTAAGAGTAGGTGTACCATCAGATAAAGTGCCATCAATACACAATTTTTAAGAACCCATTTATTTTTATAGAAAATACGTGCGAGACACATAAAAAAAAAAGTTAAAGTAATATACACATAAAAAAAAAGTTAAAGTAATATATTAATTAGTGTCGATAAAAATGATGTAAAAAGAAGTATATCTATACATAAGAGTTTTTCATTATCATCTTATTTTTCTTCCATTAATTTATTTTCCATATCTTTTGTTTCTGCTTTTTTATTGTATATTTTTACAAGAAAAATAATCGATTAGTAATTAAATAAAACCAATGTTAGCACAAGATGTGTCTAGGAGTTAGTAAACAAAATAAAATTAGGTTTCTTTGTAGGGCAAAGATTGTTACCGACCCCATCTTATAGCCATAAAAGCTCATAATCCATTGAAAGGCATTTAAACGTTGTACCCTGAACATTTAATGCCCACATGAACCCAATTTGATGATCATATGAAATTCAAGGCCGAAAGTTTTTTTCGAACCAAACATGCTAGAGCCTCAGACACTAGTTAAAGAAACAGGAGTTCAGAAATTAATTGATGTTTAGATATTTAGGGAAAAATATTATTAAATAAAATAAAAGTGTTAAAATGTGTTCGTGCCTAATAATAAAATATAAATATGTTTATATTTAAAAATAAAAAGGGAAGCAGTTATTAGGTGTAATTTCATATTTATCACTCAATTATTACTATTTCATGAATTTTATCGTTTAAATCTATTTTATACATTTTATCATCATGCTCTCAATTATCTTAAACTTTAACATTTTATTACTCTAAGTTTTTTTTTCACTCGTTTTAAATATTTACCTTTTGTTTTTCACACATTTTATCGTCATCTTAGCAATAATACTACATTGTTTGGTAAAAAGTAGTAACAAATCGACTTTTGTTGTAGAGATACGAAAATAATTTATTACATATCTAATATATTTGAAATTACAAATTAAATTACATTATGATAAAATATGTGAGAAAAGTTTTCGACTGTGAAATTTACAAAATTATTATCCGTTTCAGTATAAACTTACAATTAAACCAATTAAGTATATGTAACTGATGATAATAAAAAAGAATCACACATTTCATTTTTCTCCCCTTCTCTTGTTTCTTGGCTTGACCTAATGTTAGGCCAATAAATCCTTTTTGCCTGATTTTAAAAAGATTAAAAAATTCAAAATAATTCAATATTTTAAAAATTAAATAAACCAAACCAAAATTAAAAAAAAATTCAAAAAGTGAAACTATGAGAAATTGATTCGCTCTAATTTATACAGCTATCTTTTTAATATGGTCTGTTGATTTTCATCATTTCATACCTATTTTTTGTCACCACTGTGGTTAACTATATTTTATTTGTACGCATAATGTCTCTAGGTGTGTTATTTGTAATAGTTGTATAGTATTTTATTTCGAACAATTTTTTAATTGAAGCAGTGTAATTTTACAAAAAAAAAATTATTAAAATATTAAACAATTTATCTACATGAATTAATTGTATAAATATGATATGATTTTATTCAAAACGTTGTACATATATAACACGAGTTTGAATTTTTAAAAGTAACACATACATAGCTCATGGGTGGGGCCACGTACCTGACGCAAAAAAATAAAATAAAAAGTGCGCTTCAGATAGCATTGAGTAGATGCACTGACATAAAGATAAGTTGGATGAATTTTTTTATATATTTATTTATTATTATTAATTCATTTTCCCCTATAAGTATTTGTTTTCTGATAAAAGCAGCGTGAATCACTCAGCAATCCATATTTTCTACATTTATCATTATTTTTTCATAAAATATTATATAAGAATAAAATAATAATTTTTTATTTATGACAATGTTTTGATTTGCAGGCACACCCGAACTCGTACGCGCTGGTTCTGAGCACGGAAAACGAGATATCGAGCATGTACTGGGGCAACAACCCGTCCATGCTGCTGGTGAACTGCCTCTTCCGCATGGGCGGCTCCGCCGCGCTCCTCTCCAGCCACCCGTCGGACCGCGGCCGCGCAAAGTACCAGCTCCTCCACACGCTCCGAACGCACGTGGGCGCCGACGACAACAGCTACAGCTGTGTGTTCCAGGAGGAGGACGAGGAGAACAAGGTGGGCGTGTCGCTGTCGAAAGAGCTGATGAACGTGGCACGTGACGCTCTGAAAGTGCACATCACCTCCCTGGGGCCCCTGGTGCTCCCACTCTCGGAGAAGATAAAGTTCTTGTCAAACCTAATTGAGAGGAAGGTGCTGAAGACGAAGATCGAGTCCTACATGCCGAACTTCAAGCTCGCCTTCGAGCACTTCTGCATCCACACAGGAGGGAGGGCTGTGCTGGACCGCATGCAGAAGAGTCTGGAGCTGGAAGACTGGCACATGGAACCTTCTAGAATGACGCTGTACAGGTTCGGAAACACTTCTTCGAGCTCCGTGTGGTACGAGCTGGCGTACTGTGAGGCGAAGGGGAGGGTGAAGAAGGGTGATAGGGTGTGGCAGATGGCGTTTGGGTCGGGGTTCAAGTGCAACACTGCGGTGTGGCTTGCCTTGAACAACATCGAAGCTGGGTCGTGCAGGAGCGCGTGGAGGGATGAGATTGCTAATTTTCCGGTCAAGATTGATCCTCTTCCCGTCAAGACTAACAAATAAGGGATTAGGGTTTGGTTGTTGGTTTGTTCTCTTAAGGATTTCGTATGCATGTGTGTTGCGAGGTTAAAGGGAACAAGAATTATGTAGTTGCTAATTTCTCTAGCTTCATTTCATGGCCAACCACCTTTTGGCCTTTGCATCTTCCACTCCTCATATTTCTAGAGACGGATCTTATAGTCATATATATATTTCCTCTTAAACAATATTAATATTAATGTTATGCTTATTATAAACAATTTACATAGGTTGGTCCAATGATTAACTTTAATGCTTTATTATTGTTATTCTTATTATTATTATTATTATTATTATTATTATTATTATTATTATTATTATTATTATTATTATTATTATTATTATTATTATTATTATTATTATTATTATTATTATTATTATTATTATTATTATT
>Ga0099824_1001097_pt1 | contig 36629 bp, 18 predicted proteins | sample SiratrowhiteBW_FD_76837 | JGI IMG/M metagenome (GOLD analysis project Ga0099824, IMG submission 76837) | Root nodule microbial communities of legume samples collected from California, USA - Siratro white BW | ecosystem: Host-associated > Plants > Roots > Nodule | place: USA: California... | reverse complement strand
TTTTTTTTTTTTTTAATATTTTATAATTTTTTGTTTATATATTTTTTTTTATATTTTTTATTTATTTTTTTTTTTTTTTTTTTTTTTTTTTGTTCAGACCTCAAAAGGGACATCATTTTATCTCCCAAATGGAAACATGTGATGTTCGTGTAGGATTTACAATGTTTTTTTCCTGAGTATTGCCTCCATCAAAATTAATAATCAAAAGGAACGATATATACAAAAATCACAAAAATTCCTTTTCCATTCATTTTTCTTTCCACTTTTAACACACACCAAACAAATCTAAGAAGAAAAACAACCACAATAATTCGATATATTATAGTCTTGAATAGATGAAGATCATCACAACTTTTTTCACGTCAATAAGGTGGTGCATGTGTTCAAACAAATAAAGCATATGGCTGTTATTAACTGCTTACGTTAAGTGTCATGAAAATACAATTACATGTAAAAACAAATTGTATTTTTTTTATTCAATATACTAAATAGTCTCTGATTTATTAATACACCTCACTTCGCAAAAACAAATAAATAAAATTCCATTGTGCAATAATATATATAGTAGATACACAATGTAAATATTTTTGTAAATAGTCTCTATTTTTTTTTTTTCGAAAAGAGAAAGTATAACCAAAGTTATAGTTGTTAATAAGGAAGAAAAAATGTCATTAATTGTCCCTGGCCAATCAATTTGATGTCAATTATTGACGGTGCCTACTTTTGGACCCATCTATTGCCTTCATTATGCCGTGCTCAACACTACTATATATTCCCTACAAATTCAAAAGATAATCTAGAAAGTCTAAAATTAATATTTAAAAATAAGTTTATGATAACTAAAACAATTCCATATGGTACCAGGTTCACTTGCATACAACTAGACGCTAACTGCTGACGTAATCTAATTGTACATGTGGATAAGGATAAAATAAGACTTTTCTTTTTTAAGGACATTTAAAATATTTTATTATGAAATGACATAATTACATTTTAAGTATTTAAATTTAAGATTTGAAACGTGATAGGAGTCTAGTGTACCCATTTACATAAGGGAGATTTTGAGTGAGAGTGATTGCGGTGGCGAGTGAAGGTGGGAGACCATCAACGATGGCGAGCGACGATGGTCGAGAATCGACGGTGGCGACAACAACTTCGATAATAGTAGCGGATACGACTGAAGAGGTGGCGACAGTGGCGAGATTCAAGAGATCTAAAATTCAAACTCACTGCTTCTCAACCCTTGATGGAATATGTTGGACAGCGTTTTAAATAAAACCCCAAACATGTAAACCCTAAAAATGACTCTCAATGTCACGCTGAAATGTTTTTTACAAGTCATTTATCTTGACCACATCAGTGTCACATAAAATTGTTAAGTGAATGTGTACCATTTGTGGTTATGAAAGTATATCTACTCATAAAGATAAAATTAAATGAAAATATATAAGCGATATTTATAGAGTAAAGTGAAACTTAAAATTCTTTTTTATAAAATTCAGAACTTATTTTAATAATGATTATCAAGTTTATCGTGTTACTGAGTCGCTATTAAATTATCCATATATCTAATCACTTAAAACGTTTAATACTTAGAGATATAATTAAATTATATTATATAAATAATGTAAATCTTATTTTAGGAACTTTAATATCATATATATGGCCATCCACGTGGATATATAAATACCCTTTGATTAATCTTTCAAGGATTCCATGCACGTAAAACGTAGAAAAAAATGCATGCGAGAAAGACTAGGTTTTCATTTCTTCATTCCCACTATTTATGTGGTGTTTAGGAATATTGATTTATGGTTTTCTTGAGTTCATGCTCGAATAAAAGAATCGTTGTCTTTTCTTTTTTGGTTTGAGAAAGTAAGAAAAATAGTGTGAACTTTGTTAAACGCATGTTGATACCACGACCGTTTTCCTTTGCAACTTAGTCAAATGGAATTTTGGTTCTTAAATTTGAAAAACTATTACTGAATTTTGTGTTTCCTAAGGCTCTGTTTCCGAGTATGCATGTTATTGGTCCCCACATGAGCTAGCATGAAACCATTTTTCAACTTTCTTATCAATCTAATTCAATTCCGTGAATATTTCTTGAATACTATTCAACGAGAACTTAATGAACTTTACTAAATATAATCACTCTCTAGTGTACAAATCTATACATAATATAAAAAGTTCTACACTATATATGGACCTAACTCATCTTGTGAACAATACGTTTTAGAGAATAAAATAAGTAATTTTGATCGTTGACAAGAAAACCAACTATTGATATTAGTTGTATATATACATATATAAAGAAAATCATGTATGGTTAGAAATATTAAGGGTTGATTTTCATCAACAAATAAGATTATTTAGTTTATCATTATTCACTTTGTTAGAAGAGTTAAACTTGTATAGTATTGAAGAACTTTTCACTTTTTTAGTCACATTTTAGAGTATAAAATAACAATTTATACAAAACTTCAAATGTTCAATAACAAAGACTTCTCAAATTTTGTTATAAGCATGCATTTGAGTCTGAGTTTACTAGATTCATATGTTTAATGGGACAAGCAACTTTGTAGAATTTAATTTATATATGTATCGTTAACATAAAACCTTTTTAGACATATCTAATAAAATTTTATTTATTTTATCACATTATCCTCTACCTGTTGATTAATAAGATAGCAACCACCAATGATTAATACTATAATTAATATCTGGAGCGTTAAATCTCAATGACTAAAACTATTATGTTAAGCCAATTCACATTGTATACAAAAGTAGAAGACAGCCAACATTTTGGACCCGATTTTATCTCCTTGAATTCGAGTTTTGTAAAAGAAAAAATACACTTGAGAAAGAAAATTCTACTAAAACTATCAGTTAAGACAAAATTCTTTCACTGATTATACAATAATAATTGGACTCTAATTGAATTGTTATTTCCGAAAAGGTAGTCCATTTGTACTCTTTACTTTATCATTTTAGGAAAACGTCAAATTTGTTAAAATAATATTTAATAATTAACTATATATTCTTATTTAAATATGTATAATAAATAAAATAATTCTATTTTTGACAAATTATAACATGAAAGAATAGATATAACATGAATATTCACTATAAGATTGATTAGATGACAGGCAAAAGTCACTTATTCCTATTAATTATCTCTAAGAATGTTTGGTTAGTATGGAAAAAAAGGTAACATGGGTCATAGTCAATTAATGTGTTTGACATTATGTATGCATGGAGTGAAGCCTACCATTGCGTTCTTCACTCTTATCTTATACTATTTTATTACATTACATTAAATATGTGTATATCTAGATTTGCTATGTGCTAAGGTTGTCTTTGTTAAAATACTTTATATTTAAAAAAAGACTTTCAAGACATAACCAATTTATATGTTATATATACGTTCCCTCTGGACATAGTTGAGTTTTAAGCTTAAAAATAAGATAACGCTTTTTACAACTGATATTCTACTATGAATGTTTCTATTAAATTATTAAAATTTAATACAGTATCATTAATAATAACTAAGTTTCATTTAAATTTAAATTTTACACTGAAAATATCTTATGATCCTCACTTTTTACTCTTCAACCCATGGACAACTAAGGCACAATTGGCCTTTAGATAGTTTGGTTGTAATTAGTTGACTTGGTTAAGTATTTTTCACACCTGTTCAAACAAAACGTGGAATCTCGAATGATTAGGTTCTTATGAATTATCTCTAATGAAATTGGTTTGGTTCTAGTTATCATATTATAAAAAAATATATTATATTTTTAAACTTTATTTTAATTATTAATTACTGTTATTATATTTTAATTTCATATTAATGTTTGGTAAAAATATTTCCCATAGTTTAATAACTGATGATTTATTTTACGTAGCATTTCCTATAAATATATTATTAACTTGCTTAGTAAATTATAATAAAAAAATCGCGAAAATTGGACAATTTTTTATGATATTATATAAGATAAAAAAAATTAGAACAAATAAAAACACTGAAGTAAAATAAAAAGAATAAACAATTATTGGATTGAGATAAAAAGTAAATCCAATAAATAGAATAATTATAATTAAGTTTTGAATTGAAATTAACCAATAATAAATTAACTAATTGAAAATAATTTCCACAATCAATTTAACGATCCGACCCGTACCCGGTTTATTTCCGTATATATTAAACACTGGAAAGTATATAAATTTTAGTATGACCAGCAGAGCAGTTTTACGAGAGCAAAGAAAACAAAGTAAATCATACAACATGTCAAAAGGACGAATTATTCCTTAGCCTCCATATCGTCTTCCGGCACCTCTATACGGCACTTGAAATTACTAACATACCCTTAGGATAAAATTAAAATAACAGCACTCCCCTTCATCCTTTCACCATCAGTGGCATGTGTGTCAAGAAATAATATCTGAAACTTTGTGAACAGGACTCCCCCATCCGGTTTCCAGTACGAAAAATTTATAAATCGGATAGCTAATTAGTTGCAAAAATTTATAAATCGAATAGCTAATGGGTGGCTGCATTGGGTATGTAATTTAGCAAACTGGATGAGTTATTAAATTGTATATCGGATGCAGCCATTTATTGGTTATTCAGTTTATAAATTTATATTTTATTTGAATATGTAAACTAGATATCACCTTATCCGATTTATATTTTTTTAAAAATAAATCAGATAAGATATTATTCAGTTTACATTTTATGTTGAAATGTAAATCAGATGATACCTTATCCGGTTTACATTTATTTTTTTTTAAAATAAACTGGATAAAATGTCATCCGATTTATATTTTATTTTGAAATATAAACTGGATAATCCGGTTTATATATATTTTTTAAAAACATGTAGATCGAATGATGTTCACCCACTAACCATCCAATTTGCAAATTATTTTAAAATGTAAACCGGATAGAATAACATCCGATTTATAATTTTTTTTAAAATGTAAACTAGATATGGTAACGTCCGGTTTATAAATTATAAACCGGATTTCATCCCAAATTTCTTATTTGATTTGTAATTTATATACTAGACACCTTGTCCAATTTACATTAATTTTTTTAAATCTGAACGTCACTCCGTTCGATTTACATTTTCTAAGATGCATGCTTTTTTTATCATTTTAATAAAGGTATTTTTGGAATTCAATATTTTATGGAAGTGCAAGACGAAATCATGGAGGTACAGGAAGAATTCGTATGTCGAAAGATGTTGTAAATATCTGGGCTGGAATTGGCAATTGCTCATTTGATTTTGTAATAAATGGTTTCATTAGCTATTCTAAATTCTACTCATGTTAAACGTTCGCACTAGAATTTAACAAGTGTTGAGGATGGCTAGTATTTACAGAATTTGACTGGTTATACAAAGCGATGGAACTGTGTCAGGAATCCAACACAAACATCTGGGAACCAAGAGTTGTTTGCACAATGAACAAGAAGGCTATCTTCTAACTGAAATTTTCACTGTCAAGATTTGTCCTCTATATAAGCTGAACGCAGTTTTAATTTTCACTGTTAGGATTTTGTATTCAATATAAGCTTCTGCCAACACTCACAATTCAATCAACTTGGCTTTGAACCTTAGGCTTTAGAAGGCCCAGAGTTTTGGCGACCATCATAATTGATAAGCTCTACAAGGGACCCTTTTGGTCTCTTACCAAATCGCTTAGATCCTGGCTTGCCTAAGCTTGTTGCATTCACCATAGTGGTTAGTGTGTCCACGCCTTCTGAAATTGCTGGCATACCAATGCACCCATCACAAGACAAAATACAAGCTATGGCATGCATAGAAGCCGCCATGATGGGAGGAAGATCATTCCTTGGATGTGTCACCTAAACAATGTAAATCAATGTGTCAAGAATGTTATTTGAACAGAAATGGCATGAATAGATCACAAAAGAGAAGAACAATTTGGTCATTTACTTTGTATAAAATTGCTGCTGATAATCGCTCCCTCAAGCAGTATAGCTGAGCAACATCTATTGCTGTTGAACGAAAATAAAGCCAACGGTCCATGATTACTTTAACCACGTTATCAGGAGAAGACATCAACTTGTCCTCATGGCCTCCGCTGGACTTAGCATCAAGCTCCATCCCATCTTCACTTCCAACTTCATCTTCACTCCCTCCTGCATCATCCTGATCATCATTTTCTTCTGCTGGAGTAACAGCAATCTCTGTCGAAAGCAGCAAAAGTGGAAGTGGTCCAACAACTGTGCAGTTCCTTATGTTCATACCCACGTCACCACGAGTAATCTCATCATACACAATCAAAGTGTGATCTAAACTTTTCTTGAATGACAACTTGAAATTTGTGGAATGATTGTGCAACCGAACTTTATCACCACTTGATGTTTCAACTATGAACCTTTTTCCAACTTTATTCGGTATAATTCTCCCAACCATTGGATATAATCCTGCTGCCAGAACCGCATGGAGCACACCAGGGTCATGTGCATTCACACTGTAACTTGAAGCATCGTCATGGATAAACCCGTTTCGTATTAGTTCCGCTTGAAGTTGCCTGCGCATGCCAGATAGCATATGCATGGCACTTGAAGACACAAAATACTGAGAACAAAACCTTGCTTCTAGACCCATTTTCTTGGAATTATTCCAGCATTCGAATGCAGCCAATACAGCAAACTGATCACCGCAACCCCCATATAAAGATGCAAGCTCAGATTTGGCAGCTGCGGCTCTCTTTTTCTCTTCAGGTAACATTGGAAGTGTAAATGGATCTCTATACTCAGATGCGCAGGCAAGAGTTAAAGCTGGATCGAGGCAGTTCATCAATATGGCAAAAAAAAGCATCCTGCAGATTGATGGGTGAACAGGAAGAGAACCAAGCTTCTCCCCTAGTTTGGTGAGTTTTTCATCATCTGAAAATGCCCCAATCTCTTGAAGAATTATAATGGCGTTGCGTATGGACTCAAAAACTGGAGGATCTAGCGTCTTGCCTAGAAATTCTTCTACTTTGCAATTTGGATCTAGCAATTTTACCTGTCACAATAGAAAGAGAAAGAGAAAGAACCAAATCTAACGTGAGGGCAAAATTGTTGTTTTGTTCGCAAGAAACCAGTAATCAACCACATTTTGCACAAATGAATTCATAAAAAAAAAAATATAAGTTTGAATTTAGCATTACAGAGTTACTATTTTTTTCCATTTGCTAGGTTTTCATGTTTACACTCTACGGGGGATACCAGAGAACTTTTTACCATTTTATCATTCAGTAACAAGCACCAAGATTATGAGTCACAAATCAGGAAAGATGGAATACCTGCAGACAAAGCTCCTCAATAGGTATTCTCCTAATTTCTGGAATCTGAAAATCTGGTAAGGAGGCTGCTCGAGTCCTTGAGTATAGATGATAGCATATTCCAGGTTGACAGCGTCCAGCACGTCCCTCTCGCTGCTTAGCACTTGCTTTTGAAATCCAAGATGACTGAAGAGTTGACACATTGTTATAAGGATCATAACTTTTTTCCTTCATTCTTCCAGTGTCTATGACATACACTATATCATCAATGGTGATAGCTGTTTCAGCAATATTAGTCGATAGTACAATTTTGCGGCAACCATGGGAAGGGCGCCTAAAAACCTTCTTTTGTTCCATGCTTGGAACCATTGAATGTAGAGATACGAGCATAAACATTGAGGTGTTCTTGAAAAAAGATGATGCAAACAATTTCTCACGTGTTCTATTTATTTCATCCCAGCCCGGAAGAAAAACAAGGATCCCTCCATTTGTTGAATCAATGCATATTTTTCTTATCAGCTGCTCTATCAAAACAACATCAACAAGTTCTGGGTTTACCGTTGACAGGTATTTATCAAGTAGCTTCTTCTCTTCTGTGGAGTTGGAAAAATCATTGTCTAAGTGCTTCTTCAATATTTCAGCTGCTTCTGGTTGGTTTTCCCTTTCAGCAATCTCCAGCGCAGTCATTCCATCCTTGGCCTTTAAATGGCAATCTGCCCCACAAGATAAGAGCATGCACATATCGCCCACTCTACCCTTCCCAGCAAACACCATTAATGGAGTAATGCCAGTTAAAGAATGTTGGTAATTAAAGAGTTCTGGGGTGCCTTCAGAAGAAACCAACTCTAACAGCATGTCCCACTCATCATTAGACCAAGCCAAACTAATAGCTTCATCCATAGAAAGCTTCTCTTCTTCACTTAGCTGACTAGTGTTTATTGAAGTACTGGACGTGGTACTATCAAGATGATTATCATTCTTAGATTTTACGATAGAGAGTACATCCTCCAAATAGAAAGTTTTGACCTGAAGAAAGATTGGGAGACATTGTAGTAAGTAACATGTGACAAAGTATTAGCTGATTACAGTCTGCTACAATATAACTACCGGATATGTGAATCCCGGAACGCTTATGATTGGGCAGCCCCCAAAATATTTCGAAAATCTCGCAGCATCAATGGTGGCACTCATTAATATCTGTAATATTAGAGCACCAGAAGGTTAAAAATGGAAAATAACATAATTATAAACTAAATAAGCACTTGACCGGAGGCAGAAAATAGAGATAAAAATATGTATAATGTAAAAAATTTGAACTGACCAGACGTAGGTGAGGATATGAAGGGAGCATGTCTCTGCATTTGGGTTAACAAAAATCAGAGATATCAGTTCAAAAACAAGACAGACCTCTCAGACAGGTAATCTTCTTTATTATCTTCCTTCTTTCAGAAGGGAGAATTAAACATAACATGGAAGTTATTGCCACATACCTTTTAGAAAAAGGCATTTTTTTGCATTAACGACCAATTCAACTCTACCCAAAAAAGCCTATGCTATTACGTGCAAAATATCTCAAACAAGCTTAACCCACAGCCCAATTTTCCTCCCACTTATGCAACATGCATTTATTCATTTGTATTTACTACATCACACAAGAGACTAAAGGTCAATAGTTTCTTTTTAATGGTATACCTGATGATTGCCAACATGAAGTCAGAGTATCGATCCCTTTCATGAATTTCATCCTGAACAAAAATGAATGTCACCTCAGTTTGCAGTGCCTACTTTGCAAGGATAGTATGCACATGATATGCTTTATACATGCCAAGGCATGCTTTCCAGGGAAAGTATGTGCAGAACATGAATCACATGCCAAGATTTAGAATAACATGAAAGTTTCTAAGTTCATTTCCAAGTTTCAAAACAAAACATATTTTCTCCAATCAAATAGCTCCTAACTTAACAACAATTTCAAAAACAATGTTTCTGATTCTAACAGATTTCAGTTCAAATTTTCAATTACACAATTTATCTAAGAACGTACCCGTCACCAATTTTTTGATCATTCAAATAGTTCAATAAATGAAAATGTGATATGGAAGAAATAAAAATGTGAAACATTTGCCAAAGATTAAGTACCACACATTTATACTCTTGCTGAAGATAGAAAATAATTTACAAATAGAAAGTAATTTGCAAGAAGTACCATAATTATGTGAGTGATTCCAGAAACGTAATCCTTCATGTGCCCTATCTTAGACGAACGAGAACCTCTGGAAACCAACAACCTTAATAGCACTCCAGTAGTACATAGTACAATTGATGATTGTCTTCCCCCTCTGCTTTCTAACCGTATCTGGATTTTTTGTTTAAAACATAAGAGATAGAACTATACCTTCATGAGATGTAAACCACTAGAAAAGCTAGTAACGTTCGCTAAGAAGCCATACAACCAGTAGCTTTAAAAGGGACTGGCATAACCAACATAGTATAATGAATGTTGAAGGGGAAAAGGCATAATTATATGTAAGAAAGATAGAGATACGGGGAAACAGAAAAGATATCTGTTGATTGAGATAATAACACGAAAACTCATGCTTTGCTACTGATGACATCTTGCAGATTTCCTACTCCGATTAAACAAGGTGCATTGTGAGAGTGTAATACACATGCAAAAAACTGGTTTGATTATAACAACAGAGGTTAATGTTCAAACAAATATTTCTATACAAAATAAATCCAAATAAAGGATCACAGTATCCTTACATAAAATTACCTTATATCCCACATTTTCTCCAATAGTCTCTCCTCTCTCAGTGGAGATTCTCTCAGAAACTATACATAGAAACAGCAGAAGGAAACAAATCCCAATTGAGACTTAAAAATAAAGATTAAAAATTAGGTGAGAAATCCGAAAGCGTGGCACACCTGAAGTTGCAGAGATCCGCCGAGGCTGAGTACAAACTATTTTACATACCTCTCTCTTACCCCACATATGATCTAAAATAAACTGTGGAACCTGCACAATGTTTCATATAAAGTTAAAACAGGACAACAAAAAATGAGAAAGATAAATGCATAACATAGATTGTCAAAAGACTTTGGTCCATATACAATGATGGAATTACAGATGGGTGAAACCCAAAAGCAAGTGTATACAATTATCAAAGCATGAGCCAATTAGTTTAAATTGAGGATAAAAAAGCAAGTGCATTAATTCAAAAATGGAAGTATGGGTGCAAATTCGTATCACAATTCACAAGCATACACACTAAAAGAACCAATTATAAAAACATCAATACGTGACCAAAAAATTATTATCTAGAAACAGTCGCAAACAAATTACATGTAAATGTAGCTGTACCATAATAAAGACAAGGCAAAGAGTTGGTAACCTGCGTAGTCTTTCCACAACCAGTTTCACCAGATATGAGAACTACCTGTTTTGAAACACATGGAAGGAATATTAAGACCAAAACACAAACAAAAATCTAGTATGCAAAGTAAATTTAATTGATGTGTAGAAATGCAGTAAAACTAAAATATTACATCACTGTTATTTGATGTATATAACATTTCAATGTGAATCATAAAGCTAAATCATAGTGAAATCAGCACCCAAGCTACCAAGTAGATGCATATCCAAAGAAAAATTTACAAAGAAAATTTTTAAATTAACCTGGTGAGATTCAACAGTTGATGTAATTGCATCCTTGAAAGATGCAATTGGAAGCTTAGATCTATCTTCAATGATCTGCAAAAACGGACCAAACAAATGAGTTGATAACAAGACTATTCCTTTGCTAATGCTACCCATACAGTGCAAGAGGAATAATAGAAAAACATCATTCTGTTGTGCTGCTGGATTAACAAATGATTTTCTTCCACCCTTTGTCTAGATAAAAAGGGGAGAAAATAGGTCAAGTACCTATTGGGACATCAGGCAAGTCCAGGCCAAGGTTTTCATGAAAGACTATTTAGTTCTAAAGTTCAAACTTTATGGGAAGAGGTCAGCCTATTTAAGTACATGCAAATATTAAATTTTTCTTAATATTATTATTACATTAAATTTTTTATTATGTATTGAAATCATATACTTATTGATTTACAGCTTCAAATATCAAGCATGTTGACATACATAAAAGGTCAGGCCTACAAGTTCATTAAAGGATATACTTATGCCTTATTTCGAGACCTTATTGCAAAATAGACTTTAAATAAGTTAGACTTGACTTTCTAGTGTCAAACCAACCATGGTAATTTGGCCACATGGAGAAGCAAAAACTCAAAATATTGTTGCAAGGTTGAGTGTGGAGCAAAATTCCAACCTCTGTAAAAGGGTTTGTGAGCTATTATAGATGAAAATTGTATCTTTAGTACACAGGAAAAAATGAAACCCCTATGAAGCTATTTTGTGACAATAAATCAGTATTAGTATGGCACATAACATGACTCTTCCTGACAGGCCACAACATAGAGAAGGACCAACACTTCGTCAAGAAGAAGCTGGATTGCAGTCTTGTAGCTATAGCATAAGAGCCCCTTTAGCGTTTCTATTGGTTGATCTATTAACCAAGATTTATCCCACAGAGCCATTTCAAGATCCTACTAGCAAATTGTGAATGATAGGTATCTATTCAACTTGAGTGGAAATGTCATGAAATAAGATTAACACGTGATATCTCTAATTGAGACAAATTTAATTTATTTCTCTCCCTCTGAATGAGCAATTTGTCAATCCTCACCGGATTTTACAGGTCAGTTAGATCCTGAACCCGAAATTTTGAGATGGCATAAAAAGAATATCATAAATTCATTGTTAGGCCACCTGCATTGCCAGGATTCTTTTTCAGTGTCTCAGAAAGGACTACCAACAATTGGACTAACCCAAAATGACTGAACGAAGCATCATAGAGTAGAGCTACCAAAACGTTAACTCTTAGTGGGTTAAAATCTGACATCAGTTACAGATATCACATAAGTAATGCTTGTAAGGCTTAGTCCCTAAGTTCAAATTCAAAGAATATGTTTTTTTCTATCAACAATAAGAAATATATAAATTATATGGCCACTTGGGGTGGTTCAACCCATCTACAAAGTATATACAGAATACCAAACAAAGCAAATACATAAATAACCTAACACATCATATGTGCATCTATGTTCCCAAACCATAACATGTATAAAAGACTTTTCTAACTTATGGGTTAAACTCAAAACCTTACATAACATGACCAAAGATACCACCATAAATTCAAAGAATATGTAAACTCACTCACTGCTAGCTGTTGCACCATTTTATTATTAGTGTAATAATGTTCAGTTCTGTTAGCTCAAAGTCAACTTTAAAACAATAAAATTCATATAGGTTTCCCAACAAAATTCTACATGCAGGTCTCGGAAGCTGAAAGGAGAGGGAGAAAAAAATAACCTGTTTCAAGTTAGAAACACTGTTAATTCTAGAAGAAAGAGCTTCCAATCTCCTAGCAATTTCAGTTTTGGTCATCGAGGGCCTGCTGAAAATATCATCCTGCTTCTGTTTTGTTTTGTCATTAGTAGTGTCACTATTTTCTCCAACCATCTCCCACAAGTCTCCATCTCCAGGAGGATAATGAGCAAATAACTCATCCAGCACCCACTTTGACTCTTCAGAAAATGTAAAATGAGGAAGATTTTCAAACCCATTATCAGTGTCAGACTTCTTTTTTATTTTTTGAACAGACACTCTCCTGTCCTTCCCAAGCCTACGCAAAAACACAGGTCCAATATCAAACAGCAAACACCCAATCAAAAGCATTCCATTACCAACTATTCCATTCAAGAATTGTGACCATAATTCTTACAGGTTTAAAAGTGCAATTCAATATAAGTTGACTTTAACACTCACCCAGAACTTTTAGATCTAAACCCCATTTTCTGGGACATTTGATGCACCAAAGCACGCTCTTGGTTGGACAAACCAGCATCAAACCAGTACACTACAGAAAAACAAAACAAACCCGGATTTCATCAATGGATACATGCATGCAACCGTCATCGTTCACGAACTACCCAACTCAAACTTCACACCAACCAAAAAAGTTCAAATATTGAATCCAAACAAAAACACCCAATAACTCAAAAGCAACGTTCGGGAAAGAGAAATGAAAAGGGTGTCTTCCTCTGCATCAAATGGTCAAAACAGTTGCAGTAAAAGAAATGGGTGCATTGAATGTTGGAGCGTAACCTTCATCTTTGGAAGCTCGGAACTGTTCGAGAATCTGGGAAATGCGAATCCTGGTGACTTCATCAACTTTGGGGGTTTGGCGGTGAAGTGCCTCTTCTTTCTTCTCTCTTTTGTTGGCCATCGTTTCCGACGAAGAAATCCGAGTGAAGCGCAGCTCCTATTGTATTTGCGTTTCGAGTTTCAGTTTCTGTTACTGATTTTCTCCAAGTTTAAATTTTTACAGCTTAAATAAATGTCTTGCATGAGAGGGTTCGATTTCTAAACCTATGTGTGTAAAATAAATAATGTTTACGAATTGGATTAAGCGATATTAATTTTTAAATAAATTGTAATATTTTCATAGATTAATATTTATTTTCAATTAAATAATGTGCCATGTGCCCTAGATTCAATATCTCAGCATTCAGAATATTAGATTACTCTTACGTCTGTTGTTTCCTTTTTGGCTGTTTCATTTACTGCTTTTTAGTAAATATATATATATATATTTTTTTTTTGTATATTAGTTCCTTTTGCAACTGTTTTATCTTTTATTGGAAATAGTCGTGTAAAAAGTTTTAGATTGACACCACTATTATATTTAACCTATAGTATTAAGAAAAGATAATTTTAGATTTTAAGTTTGACAATTAAAAAGAAATTATATTTTAAAGTTTTTTAACAATGTCGTTCTTTTATCACTAAAGTTTCAATTGATTGAAATTCGTTTGGATGGATTTGTATATGAAAATAAATCTCTTTTAATATTTCTTTTTTCATTTATAATGACCCAAACCTAAAATCCTTAAAGAAAAGTCAATCTCCTTCTAATTGTTCAAACTGCAATAAGTAGATTTATATAACCATTTATAAAAGTATATTGATATTGTAAATATATTTTATTATTTCGAAATCATTTTTATATATTAAAGCATTTTTATTTTATTTTAAAATTATTACGGTCTAAAAAGATATAGTCATAAAGTGATACAAATGAGTATCCAACAGTAAGAAGATATTCAAATAACATAGTATTAAACTTAAATATTTTAATGATCATGACTACACAGTTAAAGTAAAATAAAATAAAGTTTGAAAATTTAAATTAGGTCTACGAACGTAACAGTATTTTTTCAAGTTGTTAGAATTTTCTCATGTTAGAATCTCTCATATTTGTTTTTCCTATTATGATATGTTGATAGAATTTGGTTATATATATGAGAGTCCTTTATATGAAATAATACCAAAAGGTTATCCAATTTTTTTTCTTGTCTAACGTGGAAGTCAAGAAATATACATTGTAATTTAATATTTTCATTGAGAGACGAACTCTAGAGGACACCATTTCTGTGTTGAAAATTGATGAAAAATAAACTTCATTCTTCAATTACTAGAAAGCCAGAAAACCTTTCAAGAAGTAATGAATATTAGGATGACCAATTTGAAACCCCAAATGGCCCTTCGTATTGGATATGAAGATAATGGAACAAATGATTTTACCATTCAATCCTTTACTCAAACCTCTTTTGAAACTAGATATGTCCTAATTTGATGGATTTCTACCATTATCTTGGATTTTCAAAATCAAATAGTTCTTTGACTACCACCGGACCTTCAGAATATGAAGTGGTACAAATGAACAATCTAATGATAAAAAACAAGTCCAAATGACATAAAACCAAACTTAAAATATTTTGATGAAGTATAAAGGTTAAGAAATCAAATTGAATCTAAAGACATAGCATTATTTTCTCATATTGTTATAATCTCTTTTGATGATTATTATTATTCAGTTAAAAGCAAAGTGAAGTAAAAGTTAAGAATTCAAATCGGATCTAAAGACGTAACAGTATTTTCTCGGATCGGATCTTTCATAGATTTATTTTTCTATTCTGATGTGTCAACCTGCTGACAGAATTTAATTATATGTCCGAGAGTTCTTCATATGAAACAATAGCATAAAATTATCCAATATTTTCTTAGACTGTAAAATATGCATTGCAAATACCATTATTATTATAAGCTTTAACATTTGTTGTAACGTTTAGGGATTGTTTTATCCATAGTCTATATTTAAGAAAGCGGTTGGTGGTTCATGCAAGGAATGTTTTGCATTCCAATTTTATAAAACAAATTTGCGTAAAATTAACGACTTGTGCATCGTGTTTTCAATGACAACAATAGGACAGATCGCCAGTACAAAGATGGTATGACACGAAAGAGAAGGAAATATGACAAGCAAATAAGATCACCTCGTCAAAGAAAAAAGAGAAAAAGAATAACACGAACTCTTGGCTCTAAAAGACAATTTAGTAAATGCTGTAAAACCAAAAAGAAAAATAGGGAAAATTTGTTTGAAAGTTCTTGAGTTTCACTCTGGAAGAAGAAAAAAAATCAAAGGCGTTAATGAAACACGGATTTATTATGAGATATATTGAAAGTAACATGCATGTTTGACATGAATGGTCCACTTGAGGTAATAGTAACGGTATTTACAGAATTGCAATGATGAGAAAAAAAGAGAAATGAATTGGTGATCTAAGTTCGGCCATTGCAGTAATGGTGGATGCCATTGGTGGGAAGATTTTGGTAGTTGTTGTGCAGACAATTTAGGCCCCATATCCGAATTGTCCGGTCATCACTAGCAGAGGCTAACATGTGGGGGTTTGCTGGGTTCCAGCTCACACAATTTACAGATCCTGAATGACCAGGTAATGCTTCTATTAGCTCTCCTGAGCTTCTGTGCCATATGTAAACCTACAAACATACACCCACCCAACTTCAAGTTCAATAGTTGTCCAAAGTTATCCAATACAACTCACTATCATAAGAGGCTGGGTAAGTAGTGTTAATAACATTGCAGGGATCCTACATGCTGCATAAAATTGTTTCACATCCAAAAGAAAGTTTAGGAGCTGCTAAATTTCTATCAATCTAAGATACATCTTGTATATATAATTATTTATTCCTCATTGAAAATCTACTAAACACCACAACTAAAAACTAGCAAATATGGATTTTCTTTGGTGCTATAATGACAAACTGAACGTCTGGAACAATACTAAGAGGAAGGCCAAGGCAGCAGTTCCTGACCATTACAATAATTGTAGTTGAATTCATTCAACTAGTGTTATAAAGATGTCCAGTATATCAATCAAACAAAAAACACCATTCCATGTGTCTTTTATGTCAACATTTTCATGAGCCTTTTTAGGCCATCAAGTGCATCTTGAACTTGTTTTGTAGAAATAACGATTCATTTTAACAACTTTTTTAGAGCACTTTTGAAAATTGTGATTATTTCCTAGAACTTAGGTTACACTAAACATGCACCAAATTTTTATAATAAAACACAGATTTAAAAAATAAAACAATTATTCTTTGAATATATAAGAAACAGAAGCAAGCCTTTCAATTTGCAAATGGGAAAAATTATACATTACATATACTTTTCCATTTTGAATAATGATTAAGGATTCATACCTGTGAATCCTCACTTCCACTTGCAATAAAAGCTTGCTTAAGGCCACCGAAGCAAGACCTGATAATAAATCGAGAACGTCTATGACCCTTGTACTTACCAACAAGCCTAGGATCGCCTTCAATGTTCCATAGATGTATTTCTTGATTCAAAAGATTGACCAACAAGAATTTGTTATCCTTTGATAAGGAAAAAGCCGTTATTGGTTCATACTCTTCAATAAATCTCTCATCCTTTGTTTGTCTATTGAACAACAGTATAGTTTTGGCTTTACAAATACTTAGAATCTCTTCCCCATTATCCATGATTTCCAAATCAGATATCTTAAGGGTTTTCTCTCCTTTCCAAGACTCCACTTCTTTCCCATCTAATTCCCACATGCAAATGCTCTTGTCACTGAAGCCACAAAGTATATATTTCCCACATGGGAACCACGTACAGGAAACTAGGCTAGTACCAGCTTTTTCATAAATTTGGATGCATTTGCCAGTGGAGACATCCCAACGCCTAATAGCCTCCTCCACTCCACATGTGAGGAGCTCTTGGTCATTAGGACTCCATGAAACTGAAGAAACAGGTTTCTGGTGACCAGTCAATCTATGCTTTACAGTCAGTCCACCATTTATGCCAACCTATTTAAAAAAAAAAATTAAAAAGTGACACCTGATTTCATAGCATTAAGCCGTATTTTATGTGTTAGAATGGAATTTTTGTGTTTAGATCAACAGGGGGGTTCTGAGATATAATGGAAAACATTATAACTGGGATTTGAATTTGCAGTATGATGACTAAATCAAACACAAGAATTGAAGAAAAATTTAGCAGCAAAATTAAAAAATGGAAGAGCAGAAAAGAGAAAATGTATATTATGAGATCAATATCGAATATTACCTCCCAAATTATTGCAGTTCGATCATTTGATGCTGAAGCTAAATATTTCCCATTATGTGAAAATTGTACAAACCAGACTTCATCATCATGTGCCTCTAATATCTGTTGCAATATTAGAAAGAAAAGAAAATAACATTAGCATGCAGATACTACCATGCTATATACAAAGTGAAGACAAGGAGGTCACTGTAAATAAATGGCAAAAGGATGAAACCAGAAGACAAATTCTGTACCTTGTCTCATTTCTCCTCCCTGGTTTGGGGATTGGCTTTTTAAAGAAATTAGATTATAAATATCAAACCTATGTAAAAAATTGGGGATTGGTTTTTGAAATAAATTAGATTATACAAGCATCACAAGAAATGAAGAGTGTTTTAATAAGTAAAAAGCGATTAAGGTATTTTAGGCAGAAATTGCAATAGTAAACGGTGTAATTGCATATATATAGAGAAATGCATGACATCCATAGAAATGGTACCTTTACCAGATATCTCTTACTATGTAAATCTGGTCAGTAAGTTCCTACAAGCTGTGCACCAGTTGTCAGGATTTTAAATTTAGATTTAGAAGCACCAACCATGGATTTCTATATGAAGATAAAGGGCATGCACATGTAAAAATGGGGTTGGGTTTACATCAAAAAGACATTCTACTTTAAGGTTAATGTCTTCTAATTGAAAGCAACTTGGTACTCTCAAAGAGTAAGATGCAGGATTATTGACAGGTCAAGGTCAAAAGCAAACTATCAAGCCACGGCATAACATGTGACCTTGTTTTGACCGAAAAAGATGCTTCTAGCAAAAACAGATGCAAAATTTCACCCAGGAAGATATTTCCTCAACTCGAATGACAAACAAGCATAACTACGTCTTCCCAAAACCTACGGTAATTGGACATCACCAACATCTAGTTAATTGGTTTATCAAATTGTTCTAATAAGCACTTAGGAACCCTCCCTTAAAACGCAATTTGTTAGGAGGAGAATCACACACTTACATACTCCACTGAGGATCCCACACAACACAATATAGGACTCGAACACCCCCATAATACCCAAGTCCTTATCACTTTCTACTCATTAATCTTTATGCATCGAGAAAATAAAAAGGAAAAACTCACAGGACCTCAACAAAAGTCACATCCATTTCCAAGATGCCACCATTTAGCATCACAAATCTAGTAAACATTTATCTATAATCATGAAATAATACAGACGAAAGGAAGAAAGACTAACAAACAGAGTTCTAATTGGGAACAGGAAACCAGAATAGAGGAAGCTGCTTCTGCTATCACTACTAATTAACAAGTCAAAAACATCTACTAAACATATCATTTTCTAACCTGTAATGTACTGGAAGGAATCTGATCTTTTCCACAATGATGATCTGAATACAATGACATCTCCTTGTCCAATGAATTATGAAATGGGCATGCCTCTCGTTGTAAGATAAGGGCTTGTTCAACTAGATGCTCCAACCTCTTTTCAGGTATCATTACTGTAGGGGGAAGCAATTTCTGCAATTCCTCTAGAAGCTTTGACCGAGACCTCACCCTTGCAATATCTAGTCTAGGAGAAGGTGAAACTATGCAGGAAGAAAGTTCTCGAATTCTACTACTATTAATGCAAAGTGGAGCAATCTCCGTCCTCAAGGTCGTCAATGCTTCCATGACCTTTTCACCATTTAGAAGCTCAAAGAATTTCTGTTCCAATATTAAAAATGACGCTGACCTGACCATGCTTTCATCTGCAAGAGCAATTTTACGTAATGTGGCTACACTGTCATCCCAATTCCCATCAAGTATTTGCTGCATAAACAGATTCACCCCAGGAGAGTGTAAAGGTATTCCAGACTCCTCCTCTAGATGTGCCCCACTCTTTCCGTAACCGAGAGAATATAAAGCCTTTGCAATTATCCTGACAAATTCCTCTTTCTTTATAACCCCTTTGGAACCAACAACTTGCTCGTCCCCTTTGGACGGTAGGGGCCGAGCCATTAAGTCCCTGGACAAGCCTCCAACAGGCTCTTTAGAAGAAGAACCGTTAGACAAGGCAACTAATCCTTTAGAGGATAACTTCATTCGCTTCAAGGCTGGTTCTTCATCTTCCACACCTCCCATGAAAAGTGCCCCTCAGCCCATATATAATTTCAGCAGCGCGAGAAAACAACACAAACAACCATACAGCTCAAAAAATGCCTCTGAAAAACCACAGGGAAAACAATGTCTGCATGGAAAACAGCATTGACAACAGTAAGTACAATAAAACCAAGTCCTGAAATAACAGAACCTAAACCATTAAACAAATTCCTCAAATTGAAACAGCAACCTAACACAAATTTTAAAAATGTCCACATAGAAACACAACCAACAACAGTAAGTATGAGTCCAGAAATTGTCAGTTCATTTTCTCTTTTCTGCAGAACTGTTGGGGTCTTTCAGATGCTGAGCCGGTTCATTGAAGATATGAGTCTCCTCAAAATCCCTCCCTCCCTCCTCGTTCAGTTTCCATGAGCAACATCCACAAGATTTGGAATGTATCCATTCAATCTTAAAAGAATCGTCAATCCTTTCAATGTCCTATATATACTCTGTCTCAGGATGTCTCTCATCCAAGGAATAGAATTCCACCACACTATCATTGCACCCAATAACACTACATCCTGGTAATTTCTTGAACCCGGTATCTCTCACTGCAATCTTCAACCGGGCAACATCCTCCCATCTTCCAAGATCCTTGTATATGTTTGAAAGCATGACAAAGTTTGCAGGGTTGTTGGGTTCAAGTTCAATGAGCTGCTCAAGTGCCACTTCTGCTATTTCCACATTCTTGTACATCCTACAAGCCCCAACCAATGCAGCCCATATAACCGCATCCGGTTTCACTGGCATCTTCCTCAAGAAATCCACAGCCTGATCTATAAGACCAGCTCTTCCCAACAAATCCACCATGCATCCATAATGTTCAATCTGAGGCACAATTGAGTAATTATCAACCATCGATTGGAAATGCAGAAACCCATCTTTCACTAACCCCATATGCGTACAAGCAGACAGAATCCCAACAAATGTAACACCATCCGGCTTCTCACCCACACTCTTCATGCGCTCAAACAAAATTAAAGCATCAGCTGCATGACCGTGCATGGCAAGGCCATTGATTATGGTGTTCCAAGTTATTATATCCTTCACATCCAAGCAATTAAACACATCAAGTGCTTTCTCTATAACCCCACATTTTGCATACATGTCAATCAAAGCATTACCAACAAACAAGTTCCCCTTATACCCAATACTCTCTGCATAAACATGCACCCACTTACCCATCTCAAGGTCCCCTAATCTGGAACATGAGGACAGAACTGCCACAACTGTGTAATCATTGGGAACAACCACAACATCACCACCTTCCCCTTCTTGTTTTCCTAACATCAACATCCGTTTAAAGGACTCCAAAGCTTCGTTAAAGAGCCCATTCCGAACGTACCCTCCAATTAACCCATTCCAAGAATAAACATTCCTCGCAGGCATCTCATCAAAGAGCTTCTCGAACGATTCCACCTCACCGTTACAGGCGTAACCGTTCAAGACGGTGTTCCACGACATCAAATCACGGTCAGGCATTTTATCAAACAGCGCTCTCGCAGCTACCATGTCCCCCATTTCAATATACCCCGAAACGACGACGTTCCACAGCACAACGTCGCGCTGCGGCGCCAGGTCAAAAAGACGCCGTGCGGAAGCCATGACGTAAGCAGCGATGATCGCGGTCCAAGCGAAGACATTCTTCTCGCGCATTTCGCCGAACACCTTGTAAGCATCCCCGAAGGACACCTCCCCTCTCGCGGAGTACATGTGAATCAACGCGGTTCCCACAAACGCGTTCGACTTAAAGCCGCGTTTGCCGACCACGCAGTGAAGCTGTTCCCCTTCTCTAACCGCGTTAGCCTGAGCACACGACTTCACCACCAGTGGGAAAGTGAAGCAGTTCGGCGAAGCACCGGCACAATGCATTTGCGCGAACAAAACGACGACATCAAAGTGACACTCCATCAGGGCAAAGCCTCGGAACATGGCGTTCCAAGTGGCGCCGTTTGGTTGCGCCGTTCTGTCGAACACTCTTCGGGCGTAACCCATTCTACCGAGGCGCGCGCACACCGTGATGAAACTAGGGGTGACATAATCGTTCCCCTGGAGTCCATGTGTAACTATTTGGGCTTGGATCTGGTGCAGCCGCGTCCATGTTTCGCATGACCTTAACAGAGAGATCAACCTCTCCTCAACAACTCTCTGTAGTCTCTTCGGAGAATCGTTCACCACTAACTTCCCTACTTTGCTCTGCATTTGTAGCCGTGAATTGAAAACACATATCAACGGCTTGTGTATATTGTTGGTATGTCGACGATCCGAATTGTGCTCCACTAGTACCAACCCGACCCGAAAGTCCGAATTACGAATGTGGTACCATTTTATGCAGAAACGAACGTTCTAGTTAGGAATTGCTCTGTCTGCGCTTCCTAGAACCTCAAACACCATCATCTCGAAAGCAAAACCGAACTCAAAAATTCCGCAATAAATAAATAACATATAATAAATAAACAAATTATAATATGCATTTTCGCAGGAAACAAACAGAGACACGTCGAGCAAATCTGAAGAGTAACAGAAACAGGATAAGGTAGAAGAATCGGCATCAGAAGTCTCAGATCCAATAACACGAGAAGAAGATTACGACGGTGATGATCCACCGACTTACCGAACAAGCAAAGCAACGATCGGAATCAAACTCTGAGACGCGATCGTGAGTTGAAAACCGCCGATTCCTTCTTCTTCTTCTTCTTCTTCTTCTGCTGCTGCTGCTTCACACACTCTTCAGTTACCAAAACCACACACGCTGAAAATCCCAAACCTTCTTTCTGTTTGTGCCTGCGAAGAATGATAAATATATATATATATATATATAATATTTTTAATTATAACAATGAAATTTTGTATTGCTAGTTTATAAATTCTTTAATTTATCGTAAATTATCGAAAGGTTCAACAAATTGAATTTCTGAAATAGGTTTGGGATTTGAGTCATGGAATGAAATATAACTTAATTAAATAAAAAACTTATAAAAAATAAATAAATTTTATTTGAGGAAATTATGAAATAAAATTTTCCTTGCTATGTGTTTCTTTCTCTTTCTAGTATTTTCTTCCATGCGAAGTTGTGAAATGACAATGGGTACCCTTAACTACAAACAAACACTTTCTTTGCTTTGGAATATGCCTTTCTTGTTTCTTAAACCATCACGCCATTGTTTTCATGTTTTCACACGAAACTTCAATGGTTTTCTATAACCTACACCATTGTATTATATAAATGATACACTTTTTTTATAATATGGTTTTTAATTAGACCATTTTATCGTTTATTATTAAATAGAAATAAAAATTGGTGATTTTAATAAGAACGTTTAGTGGTGGTGCATGTATGTGTGCACATTGGATAGAGAGATGAGAATCGTGGACATTTTAAATTGTTGAGTCATGTTCGTCTCAGACATTTCCACTCACTTCAAATATAAGAAAATGTAACCAAATTATTGACTCTTGTTAATTTTCATTCACTTTTTTTTTTCAAAATGAATGTTTTAGGATTAGATAGTACATGTACCTGCCGACATAAAGGAACTATAAGAAAAAACAGTGAGTGCATCGAGAATCAATATTAAACTCATGTTTTAGGTTAAGTTGTGATTTCAACATTTTAAGATACATGTAAGGTTTAAACTTTATATGCTAACAATCATCCATTGTGTAGGTGGTGGTGGGTTTTGACAATTTGTACAAAATCATAAGTTTAAACCTTATGTATGTAAACACAAAAAATACAAGTCTGTGTTTGTGAAAGAATATTTTATTATATAGTTACCTTAAATATAAATAAGTATGTTAACGGATATATAAAAAGAAAAAATCATCCATGGTATAAATTTACTTACTGATTAGTATGAATCTTCTTTACATACTTGATATAAGGTTTACAATTTTTTATCACCAAAATGTGGTTGGAATTTATTTTAAATTAATGAAAGTACGTAATTGTCTTAGTTTAGGTGATTTATATAGTTTAATTAAACTATTCATTAAAAAATTGATAATAATTTTATTAAACTTTATGGACTAGTTTTTATAATTATACTTATTTATTTTATTTATCATAATTTGATTAAGTGAATGAAACTTAAAATGTTTAAGCACGTAGAAAAAAAATAATAGTGTGTTTATAAGGGCAAAAATATCAAATATTCATGTACTTAATTCAATCAAGTGTCTTAAATGATGAAACTGGTGATTAGAGAGCTCAAAACATAACTAACATCTATTTAAGAGGTTGATCTACACAAATATTTATGTGTCTCATTTAACTACTTCAACATATGAGATAAATTTTATGACTAAAATTCGGCTCGAGGAAGTGTATAAATGTGGAAGAGAGACTCATACTCATATTTGAGGGCAGAGATTGTTAGGTATTCACGTGTGAGTCTAAGTCCAACATTGGGTAGGAATGAGAAAATTGAGTAATATAAGAAAGAAAATCCACAAATTTAAAACCTTAAAGTTTTTAGGTGAAGGGAGTGTCATTTTTTTATATAGGTTGACTCAGTTTTTATTTTTATAAGATCTTTCCGGTTTTTCTTTCCGAATTTTTTAAAAAATGTTGTTATCTAAATTTAAATTAAAAAGTTGAATATTAATGTTATTAAATATTTAAATAAAATTCACTTATAACGACAAGGAATATTTTTAATATAAAAAATAAAATTAATAAATTTAGGATTTTTATTTTTATACTTATTTGAGTAAATCAGTTAACAATTTTGATATCACTTTAAAGTTTTTGAAAAAATATTCTAAAAAATTCAACAATAATAAAATTTGAATCAAACTCATATAAAGAATTTTTTATCTATAATTCAAAATCTCAATGCAAATTTAATTTTTAATGTTTCTTATTGTCTTTTTATATCAACAAATTTTTTTTATAGTTCCTTCTTATATTCAAATGATTTATCTTCGTAATTATTTTTTTATCCTAACAATATAAAATATTGATTCTACTTCATATTTTTTTATCAGGCAGGTCGCAATTAAAACTTTTTTTTTTATGAAAATGAAAACTAGTTTAGTCTATCTTCAACTTAATCTATTGTTTATTTTCTAACAGTTAGAATGCCTAAATATTTAGTTAATTCAAAACCTCATCTCTTTATCGAAATGAAATATAAACTGATACTCTAATTCTTAATAACAAGATTCATGAAATTAAATTAAAAAGAATTTAAATAAAAAATAAAACATATTATAATATTAGTAAATCTCAATGTGAATTTAATTTTTAATGTTTATTATTGTGTATTTTATCTCAACAAGTTATTTTTACAGTTTCTTCTTGTATTTAAATGACTTATCTTAGTAATTATTTTTTATCCTAACAATATAAAATACTGATTCTGTACCATATTCTTTTATCTGCTATGTAAGGTTGAAAATAAAACTTTCTTATGAAAAAAAAAAAAAAACACTTTAGTCGTTCATCAACTTAATCAATTGTTTCTTTTCTAACTTTTAGAATGCCTAAATATTTAGGGTTAATAGAAAAGCATTTACATATTTTAAACTAATGATACATTCTATATTTTAAATTAGCAAACCAAACTAATACACATTTTATGCGTGAGAAAGGTGTTTGTAAATAAATTTGTACTTGTTCTGTTCTCTCTTCTTATTAAATTACCAAATTATGAATGGCTTTTAAAATATATATATATATATATATATATATATATATATATATATATATATATATATATATTTATCATTTTTTAGTCAGTCTCAACTTACCAAAACATTTTGTTTTCATTATTTTTAATATTTTTTAATGTTTATACTATTTGTAATCTTTATATTTTCATTAGTTTATTTTAATTAATAATTTTATTTTCTCTTTATTTAATCTATTTGTTTTCTTGTCTACTTTTTCATTTTTTATCCCACCATCTAAACAAAGGGAAAAGTTTAATTAAATTTTAAATATATTATAAATTTAAGTATTTGTAATTGAGTCTCTATTTCCTTTTTATTCATTGAATGTTAAAAAAAATATATTTTTCAATTAAATTTCAATTGTTTAATTTTTTATTAATTAGGTAAGAATTCAATTAAGAAAATATAAGAATTTCAAATATTTAATAAACAAAAAATTATAATAATAAATTAATTATAAATAGTAAAATTTATAAGAGCTTTAAAATATAACTAAGAAATAAATAAAAGATTAGATTCTATTTAAAAACTTCACTACAAGATAAAAAAGAAAGGAAATATTTTATTTTGTTTGTAATTCTACTAAAAGATAAAAACATGAGTTTCACTTTAAATTAATTGAAATAACATAAACATATGTTTTTAAAAAATGCAATTACAAAACACAACTACAAATAGTAATCTCTAGACATCTAGATATATACTTTTATCTTAATATTGAAAACAGTATAGCATCTTTTTTTTTTCAATTTCAAATGCTTTTTCTACAGCCAGTAAATCGTTTTATGTTATTAATCTGGATTATTGTTTTCTACAACGGAGTTAATGTCAATATACACTATTGTTAAATCAACGAAAATATGATTTTCTTGTTCTATTTGGCAATACAATCATGATTTTTTTATCTTTAAAATTGGTACTTGTATTAATAATTTTACATACATAATAAAATATAATATTATTATATAAATAGGTTGGATTGTTAGACTCGACATATTCGAAAAAAAACACACAAACCTTAGCATTTTTAGATATTTTTTTTTTTAAATTGACTAACCTTTTAAAAAAGTCTTGTAAAATAGAAAGGTTAGGGTCTATGATTTAAAAAGGTTCGTTAGAACTTCTGTTATTCATGGAGACACATGGATATTTGTTTTAAACTATTGCAATTTTTATTTTATGTGTGCTAATGAGTATATATAAATGTTTTTAAAAGTGTTATAAAATAAAAATCAACAAAATTATTTTATTACCTATAAACAAATAACAATTGCAAACATCACTATGAAGTTTTTGATTAAAAAGTTAAAAAAACTAATCACTTTAATTATTTGTATTATTTTTTTAATAAAATTTATATTAAATCAGTAGACGAATCTTTCATATTTATAATTGTTTGTTAATAAATACCATAAGAATCTATTGTTTAAGTCCAAAAGCAGAAATAACAAATATTAATGCGTGACAAATTACCGTAACTTTAGATAGGTAGATAAATATTATAAGAGGCCAATAAGTTAAAGTAAATTATAATTTTATTGATTTTACATTTTTTTAATAAAAAATATTATTTATTTGCGATCTTACTATAGTAATTGTTAATCATAAGAATATCAATGAAGGAAATTGAATTGTAATTTTGGAGATTTTTTTAAAACACTATGCAAAAACTTATATGCTGGTTATATAAAAAGCTTACAAATTATTGTGTTTTAACCAAAATGGTTTAAAAAAGGCTAAAAAGATTTTGTATAATATAAAAAAAAGAAATAAATAAAGGTGTTTTGACATTTTAAAATATGGATCGAATATAAAATTAATCGATCGGTTTATGATAAACTGAGATTATTCATAATTGAGAATATGAACGTAAAAAATATCATTATTCAAGTAATGAATATACCTTATTGTGAAGACAAGTTAAACAAAAAATCATTATTAATCAATATATCAATAAGCTAATCTGGATTATCATTCTTAATTAATTTAGATTATTATTCTTATCATCTTATTTAATAATAAGTCCGAATGAACAATAATCTTTCAAAGCCTGTGAATAAAGACTCATTTCCAATTAGGATATTACCCCTACAAGTAAAACTAGTAAAACTTTAATAATTCTCTTATTAAATTTGATCTTCAAAATATTTCTACAGGTATCTTACTCTTTCAACATAAGTAAGAAGACTGAGAACATAAAAGTTTTATTCATCTTTAAAGAACCTTAAACAAAAACCTAAAGATATTATAGTAAGAACATATTTTTTTCAATGTCAAAACTAAATATATAAAATAAAATGAAAATAAACAAAAAGAACAAACACATATTTTATACGAACTCGTCTCAATTCGAGATTCTGTTTATTCCTTTATATATATATATATATATGTATATATTTATACATTCTTCAAATTTTTATAAAATGAATATTCTTTAACAAATAATCAACTTAACTTAATAAATGCAACCATTTATAAAATTTAAATACGCATGTTGAATACTAAACAGATTAGTCTTACTTTTTAAAGACTTTAATAAGGTCTCTATGTTTATATTATTTCTCAAGGGATATTAAAAAATGAGAGACATGCATTAGTCGTACAATCTTTATGCCACATTAAAATTTATTCGAAAGTAGGTTGAATTCATAAATTAAGAGCACTAAATAAGTAATTAGAGAAAGAACCTGCATACCATATTATAAATACGATTGACTGGTGTTATTAGCAATCATAATAGTGTACACAAGTGTCATCAAATTAAGACTAATTTGCTTTTTAAAACAATACTCTTTCAAAATTCTCATACAAATTTAATAATGTTTTAAATCTTCAACTCCTTTATATCTTTTAAGCAGCGCTGCATAATTACTTTCAATAATTACATCAAGGAGTGATATTGAGAAAATAGTTTATTAAAACTAAAAAGTTAACACTATTTTTCTTTATGATTATAACTTATAAGCAATAAAAAAAATACATTTTTTAGAGTATAAACTACTTTTATTTTATTTATAATGTTATTTTAACCTACCTTAAATTAATACTGTATTTTTTGGTTTATAAAAAAAAATGTATTTTAGAGATTATACATACGAATTAGTGTCAGATATGGTACCAAATACATTGTTGTTTACGCCGGGCTCGGATTCCGATAAATCAAAGTGGAAAATGACGTGGATTTTCACGTGTTTTTTTTATTTATTTTTCACTTCACTTCTTCTTCCTCAATTATTACTGCTTATTTATTACTATTAAAATATCATACCAGTACATTTTTATCTTTATGTATAAAAAGAATAATTTATTCTTCAATAAATAATTAACATAAACTATTTAATAAATATCTTATCTTTATTCCTACTACCTGACATTCACTGATTTATTCATTATCATCTTCACTCCTATTTATTTTTTTTCTCTCATTCTCATTATTAATTAATTAAACTCTTTCAAAATATTCTTTATATGTTACTAACTTTTGCATAGCTTTTGTCTTTTTACTTTCTGCAATTCCTTCATAAGCATCTCTCTCTCTCTTCTCACATTCAGTTCGCTACTTGATTTCTTCTACACTACATTTCTCTCTGGTTTGTTTTCGAAGCAATTTTTCTTTTCTGTTTTGGATTATGCTGCTGCCTCTTTTGCTTTTCTTGTGCTTTGTTTCCCTACTGTCTTCTTCAATTCACCCAACAATTCTCTGGTTAGGGATTTGAACATGTGCTTAAACTTTGAATTTCTTTGGACTTTCATGGTATGCGTTGCTGTGAGTCAAAATGTGGTCTTTTTTATGCTTCTGAATAGTTGAAAAAACTGGGCACTTCTTTTTCTTTTCTGCTTTCCCAGTTTATATTTTTTTAAAGAAAAGTTGAATTTTGGAGAAAAATAATATTTTTTTCGTTTTTACCTTTCTCTTTGATTAAGAATTAAAATAATTTTGTCTTGGGTAGGTTTTTTCCTCCCAACCAAACATAGCATTGTAGTGAATGGAGGTGTTGGTACGTTTTGTGTCGCAATTACTTTGGTAGAAGAACAAATTTATAGTGCATTCACTCGCAGTGCTCTCCATTTCACTTTTGCATTTGATCCTTTTCATTTTAAGAAACGATAAATCCCTTGTTCAGGCCTGGGAAGACTTAATGTGTGACACTAATGGAAGAGAGCATAGAAAAATAATTAGAAGGATTGAGAAAGCCAATTTTGCAACAATTACAGTAACATACACTTAAAAGACTTAATGCTGTTGAAGTAGTGAACTCGACGAAGCTTAATTACAGACAGGCTAAGTTAATTACTTGCTAGAGATGTTTCTTTTGTGGCTTTAGACCAATAAGACTTATTTTGTTTTAGAAGAGATAACATTTTTGTCTTTTTGAATACGTGACTTGGTGTCGGTAGTATGTTCTTCTCTTTTGTTCATGATTCAGGAAAAAGAAAACTGTATCTTATATTCATTTCATGTGTGTTGGTTTGTTATAAACGTGATTGTCTGATTGATGCTGCAGTGGTGTTAGGCATGATAGCTATTTCATACAACATTTTATGATGTTCTTTTTTGTTCGCATAAAAGTGCAGGAACAATGTCTGAGAAAATCACAGCTGAAAACCTTTTAAACAACCTTGTGGAAACAATTGCTGAGAAGCAGAAATCTGGATCATTTTTTGAGGAAGACAAGTCAAGCTCAGTGAGCTCCCAATTCAATAGACTGTTTGGACGCCAGAAACCTGTTCACCATATTTTAGGGGGTGGAAAATGTATGGTAGTTCTAGTTAATTTGCTGCAAAATCTATCATGTTGACTTTGACTTTTAAATTTCTTTTTGTGTGTTTCCATTGAATGATGTAGCTGCTGATGTCTTGTTATGGAGGAACAAGAAGATTTCTGCTAGCGTTTTATCTGCAGTAACAGCTATATGGGTGCTTTTTGAATGGCTTAATTACAATTTCTTAACTCTTCTATTCTTTGTTCTGGCTCTCGGCATGCTTGGACAGTTTCTTTGGACAAACGCTTCTAGCTTGGTTAGCAGGTTATCCAAGCATCCTTTCTTCCATTCCTTCTGATGTCTGAATTTGTGTAAAATATATTATGCTACTTTACATCCTAACCTTGTTTTTTCTATGTGGGGTGGCAGTAAGTCATCTAAAGTTCCGCGTTTTGTCATCCCTGATGATTTCTTCAAGAATATTGCAACTGCAGTTGGTGCGGAGGTTAACCGTGGATTGAGGTTTCTCCAAGATGTTTCATGTGGAGGAAACCTAAAGCAATTTCTAATTGTATGTATGCTCTTACCTTTACTTGCTTTGTAATTGTTATCTACAATTCAGGTTCATGATTAGAAGTTAGGACATAGTTCCCAGGCTAAACTGATGTGCACTTTATGACATCAGTTTTTGCTATAACACTTGTAATTCAATCAATTGATCAATTCCATTTATTTTTGTTTGCTGCAACATCTTCTGCTTGTGACATCTTATTGATATTTGTCATCAAAATTGTCAACTGTTTCTTGTTCCACTCAAATTTCTGCTAATATGATGGGTTCTATTAAATTGATATTATGCTGACAGGGATAAGTTTCCTTTGGTGGCAGCTTGTCAAATCAACTAAGCTGTATGTGATAGTATCCTGAAGAGTGTTTCCTTTTGTGTGGTTATGCTTGATTTTTATTACTTTTTTGTTACTAAAGATTTCCTCATTACTATGCAGAGAGTATGAGGAGTTGGTATGATATAATTGAATTGGGGAAACAGGGATTTTAAATTGTAAACTTCATGGGTCCATATAGGTTGTTTTACAAGATTTGGAATAGTATTGTATGACAAAATAATCAATATGGATGGTTGTATTAAGTATTTTATAACTTGCTTTTAACTATTTATTTATGATAAATTATATTAGTTTTTATATTTTGGTGCAAAGGAAAAATATATGCTTTTTGTGTTTAATTTGTGACAATGGTTATTACATCCTCAGGCTATATTAAGCTTATGGGCTGGTGCTGTGATTGGGAGCTGGTGCAATTTTCTGACTGTCATGTATATTGGTAAGATCTGTTTTCTTTTTATCTATTAATATAGATTAGAGTATTTTGATAGAGTATCTGCTTGAATTTAATAGTTGGACAAAGTCTGAAAAAAAAAATTCAAATTCCAACTAATCCAACAAATAACTGCTTTAGAAGGGGTGAATAATTGAAAACAGACTTAAATAAGTTTAAGTCTCCACTATATTACTTATTTTTTTTAGTACCTAATAAATAATTTTTCGTCAGTTCAAAATTATAAATTTTGGTTGAAATTCTCCAAAAAAAAAATACTTATTTATATCTTGTTCTTCATATTATGTTATGTTATGTTGCTAAAATTCTAAGGTTTTGTTGCTAAAATTTCTGTTATGTTATGTCTAAGGTTTTGTTGCTGCACATACACTCCCAGTTCTCTATGAAAGGTATGATGATCAAATTGATAAGTTCGTGTACAAGGTCTTTGATCAGATGCAAAATCACTATCGGAAGCTGGATTCTGGGTTGCTTAGCAAAATCCCCAAGGGAAAGATAAAAGGCAAGAAGTATGAATAGATTCTTCCTTATGTAAATGGTTTGATTTTCAATATCCTTTTGTGATGGAATTGGAAAAGACTGAATAATTACTAGAGAACAGTTCTATGTTGGGGTCTTTAAATTTGTTGTACTCAATATTTGACCTGGATGAAGTCTTCAACTAGGGAAAATATTTTATTTGATCCACATGAGGTGAGAGAAATGATGAAAACTCATAAAATAGGTATCCAAAGTTAGGATCTTTTAAACAATAACTTGTTAATCTCAGTTATTTATACTCAAAAGGATTTCAAAATTGAATCAATATAAAATGTGGATATATACATTAATTTGAAGTAAATTAATGATGGTTTTTAATCATTTACAAAATAGCAAACTAATTCCAATTATATATATATATATATTAATGTTTAAAAATTTAAATTCTACCTACACACGTTGATACATTATGCTTTTAGTGATACTAATCTTTTAAGGTTATTAATGATTTGTGTATGTTATGAATAAGAAGAGACAATTTTAAGGATGTGAATGGTAAGATAAAAAAAAAATTCTAAAAGTATATTGAATAGATGAGTTTTTTTTATAAAGAGTTCTGAAAGAGTGGGTTCTTAATTATTCGCATTTTTTCGTTTCTAACTTCTAATTTTTTTTATAAAAAATATTTATGTTTGTATAAATTAAAATCTATTAAAAATTAATAATTTATAAACTTCTTTATAGAATTCAAATAAAAACGAAATACAAATTTAATATTTCTTTTCAATTGTTAACATCCTATTAGGCACCTATAAACATCAAATTGTAATTTATATAAACTATTACATTATTTAATAACTTCTTATTAAAATAATTGTATTTAAAACTAATTTTGGATTGAAATTTTTCATAACCACTAGTTACTTTCAAATTTAATCACTTTTAATATTATTATAATTACAATATTTATTATTTTTAATTTGATTACATGTAAAACAAATTCATATGTATATATGCCTGATTATATTTAAGGTATTTATATAGTTTATTTGTTCTAAATTTTGATTAATAATATGTGATTTATTTTAGTTATTTGCTTAAGCTAATATTTAAATTCTCTCAGAATTTAGACCACCATTTCTATGAGTGTTATAACAATTATATTATTCTTGCTTCAAATAATGTGCTTTTGGTCCCAAACATAGTTACTTTTAAGTGAAACTTTATTTACTTAATCAAATATGCAAACCAATGACTTGTAATACTACATTTAAAGTATTCTGGTGAAAAAAAAAATTGTGATTATACATCTAGGATCACAATATGGGATATAATCATATAATTATACTTTTTTACCAAGATTTGTTACAATTTTTTTTAAGACAAAATTTTAAAGTATTTGAAAAGTGACTAAGGAAAAAACAATGAAGCAGAGATGTTTGTGAAAAGTCCCATTTTTGGCCGAAACCTATGCTGTAAAGGTTTTTAACCCTTTCACCCTTTGGTGAGATGTTTTTGTCACATCCAAGTCATGCAAGTGCATGTGACCATGAAGCTCAGACGCGTGTGCAGCTCTCAACTCCACATGTTCAATGCGTTCTGCAGCACGATGCCATGAGCTTGCCTCATGTTTCGGGCCCTCACTGTCCACCATGGAAATTTCCATGGTCAGAAGCTTCACCACCTCAGCCATTGCCCCCTTCATCTCTTTAACAACTTTGCATTCCAACAACAAAACAAAACCAAAAGTGCCTAGTTGGTAGAACAGAAAGAACAAAGAAAGCAAAACTTCTCTTTCAGAAAATCTGGCAGAGAAAAAAATGCTACACATTCTTTTCAAAACAACTCTTACCATTTAAGATAGAAAAAAAATAATTAGTGTTAAATGACAACTAGTGATACAAGTAAGAAAAAGAACCCTAGATATGATATATTATAAATGTGATAAAAAGAAAGAAAAAAAATATTATTATAAGTGGTGTTTTGAAAATGTGCTGTAAGTATAGCACTACCATTTTGGAATATGTTAAAAGCCACCCCACATATTACTTTTACTTTCTTTTTTTAATTTTCAAAATACAATTTTTTAGTATATAAATGTGGAGACTCTTGAGCTCATTGAGTCAACAACCTAGGTCACAACTGAGGCAGTCTGTGAAATATCTGTCATCTGTGTAACAATGGTTTGTAATGAATATGGTCTGGTCTTGAGCAATGACTGGCCTGCTACTCATGAGTCCCACATCGTTTGCATCTCAAATGAGGGTGACGATGATGATGATAATGGTGACATCGATGTGGCTCCAGCTGCATAGAGTTTGGAGGGGCACTGAGGAATAATATAGATGTAGTAGTAGTCAGTGTAAGCTTCTTTAGTCTTGTTTAGTTTCATTTCTTTTTGCTCAAAATTTGTGTTGGAATTACTAGTGTTTGCAGTCTATGAGATGACATAATATATGTTTTATCTGTATTCACTTTCTCTGACCCAATTTTTACTACATCTAACTTTTTCATGTCTTTCACTTTATATATATATATATATATATATATATATACACATATACACACATGAATTTTCTATGGGTATCTTCAAGTTCTGTTTTTTAGTACTATGGCTGGCAGAATCATATTTAGCAACCATAAAAGAAGCTTCTTATGTGAAGAAGAAATTGAAAATATTACTCAGGTTTATGACAATTGTTTTAGCCATCTTATCTCCAATGAGGAAATCTATTGATCATTGTCAACCAAAGAGCAGAAGCTGAACACATTTTAACACAAAATATTTCAAATGTGTTCTTATAATTGTATAAAAGATGAAACATATACTCATCTTATATGTTTTTTTAATTGTATAAAATATATGTTTTTTTTTTCATTGTTTTCTGCTTTACTTCTCAGCACATACACCAAAAGCTCTTTATTGCTTAAAAAAATTGAGATAAGAGAGAAAAAGTCAGAGATACTGTAGATTTATTTGGCGTATATGCATAAAGCTTGCGTTACAGAAAATTGTACAAACAGTTATATATATAACAGAAGCAAAGTAGTCCACCAAAACATCAAAGTAACCAAGTTGCACTTGTATAAGGGCATTTCTTCGTCCATCTCCATATTCTTGTCCTCCACCTCCTCCGTGATAAATATACAAATTCTCATCTTATTTTTCTTAAATTGTTAATTTAGAAGTCAAATTTATTTTTTAAATTTTTAAATTTTAAACAAATTTTAAATTAGATAATCTAAAAGTCATTTCAACTTTTAAATTATATAATCTAAAAGGTTTTCTTTAGAAAAAAAAATTCAAATTACATAATCTGATATTTATTCTTATCTTCTGGAATGTAGAATTTTTTTTCTGGATTGTGTAATTAAAATAATAAAAAATATATATATATATATATATATATTAATTATATAATTTGGAATATAAATTTTAAAAACATATTTTAGTAATTCTAAAATTATGAGGAAGGAAGAAAAGTTTGATGGTGCAAGAAGCCGTCAGAAGTTAGAATATATATAGCCCTCTTAAAAAGAGATACATCTAAACCAGCCCAATGTTTCTGCTCAATTATGAGTTCCGCACCGTGCAATTGTTTTCTGTATCCCACATATTCTTCCTGCACTCTATTTTATATGTGAATAGATATTTATAAATAAAAAATAACTTACAGAAAATATTTTTCATAATAAAAAAAATAACTTACAAAAAACATTTTTGGTAAAATAAAAAGTGACTTATGTCATCTTAAAAAAATATTTTTTGAAATTATAACTTTTTTTTTACTGAAAACATTTTTCTGTAAGTAACTTATTTTCTACCAAAAATATTTTTCGCAAACACTTATCCACATCTCTCCTTTCCAAAAATATTTTCTATAATACATAAAATTCTTACGAAAAATATTTTTTGTAAGACATTTTATCTATCCCACGATCCATTATAGATTTTATTTTTCCAAAAATCTATTTGTCTGCAAAACGAAATACGAATTCTACATCCCTATATCAACTTGTTTAGGGTTTGACTTATTGTCGATAAGTTTTTCTTGCAAAACCCACTATTACGTTTGTTAAAGAACACCACATCTTAGCAGCTACCCACTATACCACTCTTCCTTTAAATATTATAGCAAAGTGTTTATAGTATTATCAATTTTTGATGGGGTGCAGGAAGCAATTGCCTTTTAGCTAACTTAACAAATGGTTTGGGTCATGGCTTAGTGGGCCGTTTGTACAAATGAAACATGCAAAATAAAAGACCAGCAAAGTCGACTGCTTCTTCCTGCACCTCCATATCATCTTCCTGCACCTCCATACTTTTCAAAATTCCCATATTAGACATGACGAAATGACAATTTTAACCCTGCTGCTATAAACGAAGGGTTTCCATGGA
>Ga0099824_1001096_pt1 | contig 36634 bp, 17 predicted proteins | sample SiratrowhiteBW_FD_76837 | JGI IMG/M metagenome (GOLD analysis project Ga0099824, IMG submission 76837) | Root nodule microbial communities of legume samples collected from California, USA - Siratro white BW | ecosystem: Host-associated > Plants > Roots > Nodule | place: USA: California... | reverse complement strand
TATATATATATATATATATAATAACTTGAGTTTCTTCAAGCTGATTAAATTTCCATATAAGCTAATGATTATTTGATATTTTATCAATAACTTTATTTTAACAGATGATGTATTTTCAAAATATAATGAAATATCCTCTAAAAGTTATACATTGATAATTGTATCTAAAGGTTGACATATATAATTAATAATATTAGGTAATGTAATTTAACTATTAAATCAATATATTACTAAACAAAGTAGCTTTAAGGACTTATTACATAATGTTTGTTTCTCATTATTAATAAGTGTTTGTTTTTAGAAACAAGATAAAAGGCAAGTTTGTTAACATATAGTTTTTAAAAGGTATTAAAAATAATACCTCTCTTTTGTTCTTAAAATAAATAAATTAATTAAAATATTTCTAAACTTGTTTTAGTTATTTTTTTATTAACTGTCACTCATATATTTAAAAACTAAAAAATAAATAAAAGAACTTTCTTTATATTCCTATAAGAAAGATGGATCTACATTATCATTTTCGTATTTAATATGTATACTTTTTTTTTTCTCATTCTCTATCTCTATATCTAATATGTATTCAATGTTATGAGGATATACATTATAACATTTAATATGACTAGAAATAAGTTATTAAAGAAAATTTAATATATATTTGTTAGTTATGTAATAGATTAAAAATGTTTTAGCAATTTAGAACGAATATGATTATGAAGACAAACATATGTATTGTGATAAATATGGAGATGGAACGAATGTACATATTCATCCCATATCAAGTTTAGTATTTCTTATACTCAATCAATATGTAAATGAGAATAGTACGAGTAATGAGAGAAATTATTTACTTAATAAATTATCAAGATTTAGGGTTTTTAAGAAATGGAACAGAGTGAAAAGAAAAGAGATACTTGTTTGTTATGAATATATATGTCTATGTTGCACATGTAACATACTTTCATATATAAAATGAGCACGAAAGCAATCTCCAATATAATGATTGAACTGTCATGTCATACAAGAAGACATGTTTACACTTCGTCAGAAATTATTAATTCCACAGATTCATGTTGACGACATAAAAAGAAAAAGCATAAAGAAAAGCAGTATAACAATAAACTTAGAACCTTGCAATAAAAACATACGTAATCCTTAAGTAATTGTAAGTGAAGGGACGATTGAAGGGGAAGACCAATAACAGTAAGCAATATATTGGTTATATATGCTGAAGAAAAGGATAATCCGTATATCCAAGAACAGGGTGATGTGTGTAAAAGGTGCTGGTATCGGGTTCATTTAATTCAGCATCCAATTCAAATCTTGTGGGGAGATCTGGATTGGCCAAAAAAAGACGTCCATAAGCGACCAAATCGGCAGCACCACTAGATATAGCCTCATTTCCCTCACTCCTATCGTACCCCCCAGCCACAATAAAAGTCCCCTTAAAGGCCTTCCTAATTGGTGTCAGGGACCATTTGGTGTCAAACTTGTCAAATTGTGTTACCATCCTAGGCTCAATCAAGTGAATATATAAAATGTCCATTTCATTCAATGACTGAGCCATGTATTGGCCTAATGCCAGAGGGTCAGAGTCTCTACAATCGTTATAATCAGCGAATGGGGAGAGCCTAATCCCAACCTTGTCAGCTCCGATTTCATCAGCCACTGCCTTTACCACTAGTAATGGAAAACAACAACGATTTTCTAAGCTACCTCCGTATTCGTCATCTCTGTCGTTCACCTCATCCTTTAGAAACTGATCCAGTAAGTACCCATTCGCTCCGTGTATCTCCACTCCATCAAAACCTGTACGTATATGCACCACCATCACCCTCAACAATATCAAAAAACATGAAAAAAAAAAAAAACACAACATTATCAAAGATTATATTAACGAAAAACATTAAAGATATTAAGACAACAATTCTACGTATGAAAACATAGAATAACACAAAACTATTAAAAATATTAAGACAATGATCCCCTACAAGAAACATAAACTAGATAGTCTAATGATAGAAAATCATAAACTATAGTCTTATATAACCATTGATAAGTATACAAGAAGCAACAATTTAAGCAAATCAAATTAGGAGCAATTTTCTAAGCTAATCCAACTAAACATATCTTAGTATATAATCTTTTGTGTTCTTAATAAGATGATTATGATTTGGAGTCCAATATTATAATTCTACCCTTTTCACTCCAAATTACGAAAGAGCAATACAACAACATCCTTTACCCTCACACGAAAAATTCATGAGCTTGAAGCAACATTTAAATTTGGATCTTAGTAAAGATTTTGTACACACAAAATTTTCATTTTAAACTATCTTAATACTCCTAAATTTCTCAAACTCAATGAAGACTCTTATAAAATGTATTTTAACATTAATTTGTTTAATTCTATCATGATTTTCTAAAAATATAACACTTTTACCATCAAAGATATATAATAACATATTTCTATACAATACTCAACTTTTCTATCACCCCTTTAAGCATAGAGTTTCATCTACACATGTTTGAATAGTAAATAAAGTCACTACAAATAAATTTCATCCATAATGATATAACAATTCTCTCATTCACATCTTTTCGCAATAACCTATTTATAAGATAAAGTTATGACATTTTTAACTTTTTTAATCATGTCGATGTTCTCATTTTAAGATATAATTGATATATTTGTCACATCATTTGTCACATAAATAAATATTTACTTATTAAGATAATTTTTCTGATTCTCTATATTTAAAGTCATCTTTACCAAAAAATTTCAATATCAAACAAAAAATTATTTCAAGAAATAAAACATAAGAATAAAAAAATCTAAAATATTATTGAAGATTACCTACACCTAGCACATAACACATATTACTCACTCTCTCTTTAGTTTAAGATGATTTTATATATAAATATAGGATAAGAATTTAACATGAATTTACATAATAGGATAAGAAAACCTAAAAGCAGTTAAGACCATCATCACCTAGAAGAAACATAAAATAGACAGTTCAACACTAAAACCCATAAACAATAACCCCACGCAGATGAAAAAATAATCATCTAAACTAACTATATTAGACAAGTTTGGTAGATGGTGTTACGTAATTTATATAAAATCATCATGATTGAGAGTCCAATATTACAATCACAAGTATACTTACCTGCTTCGATGGCATTTTTAGCAGCAATTACGAAGTCATTGACAAGCTTGAGGACTTCATCGGTTGTCACCCGACGAGGAGTTGCGTATCTATCAGCTGTTGCTTTATTGTTAGCAATATCCTTACGAAGTCGCTTATCTGTGCTAGATATGGGGGCTTCGCCATCTGGTTGGTATTCTACAATTGTATACATACACGTACAGATAAATTCATAATCACATAAACTACAGTTATGCTTGTAAAGGTAGATTTTGGGGAATAATATTTTTTAATAAAAAAATTGCTCATTTAACTTAGAGTTAAAAAGAATTAGGATGTTATAATATATAATAAGAGAAATATCATCAATATAGTCTTTCAAATTAACTATTTGGTGTGAGTGCTTTTTACAAAATATGTTGGCTTCTATAAATAAAATTTGAATGAATTTGAAGTAATAACAGTGGATTGGAAAAAATATGTTAAGTGTTGTATAGAAGAGCGGAGAGTATACCACAGGAAGAGACTCTTCCGGCATGCCAAAGTTGACAAAAGAAAATAGCTCCCTTTTCATGAACAGCGGTGACAATGGGTTTCCAAGCTTCCACCTGTTCTCTTGTCCAAATCCCAGGTGTGTTACGATACCTTTGATTTGGTGAAATCCAATCCAACAACGCATATGGGTAAGAAAAGTTACCGAACAATAGAAGATATAGGATGGGAGAAGAAATTAATCAGTGAAGAATATGTACCCCTGTGCTGTAGGAGACACCCCGGAGGCCTCCCCAATCAAGAAGCCACCCTTAGTTGCTCTCTGAGAATAATATAGGACACCATGCGGCTGAGGGACGAAGTTGTAAGACCTGGATCTTGTTAACGGTGCCAACACTATCCTACACCAGAACAAAATTCATGATTAACATGCATATATGCACACACATCACTAGACAAAAGAAGGTGAAGGCTACCTGTGGGATAGATTCAAATTTCCCATCTTGTATGGGGTGAGCAGTGCTATAACCTCTCTTTCATCCACTTTTTTGCTTTCTTCTTTCCTGCTCATGTCCATAATCCTCCCACTCACACCTCTACCATTTCAAAATTTACAATAGCACCGTCATTCCTTCACTCCCTTATAAATTTTATTAATATTATATTTTAATTAAATAACTTAATTTAATATATTATTATTATTTCAGTTGTTACAGGGAAGGTGTCAAAACATGTTATGAGAAGTCAAAGAATATCATATCAATCTGTATTTTAGTTTTTTAAAATTCTATTTTTTCTGATCATTATTTCACCTGTTATCCTCACCGACGTGTCTGGTTATAACACCTCATTTTTAATGTCACATCACTGGAAGGAAACCCGTTGAGATAATCTCTTTCCCAATTATATTTTTATTTTTATCAAAGACCACCCATCTTCATCGATATTCTCTTTGTCAATTGCCCAATGTCTGGCAAAGTAAATGAGATTAAAAATAATAATAATAATCGACGTTCCTTCACTGAATGTAACGTATCTTTTTGCATATCCCATTTTTTACTAAAGGCATACTGAGTTTTATCCTCCTACCCCATTTTTCAATCTCCATCTCTATAATTAAGTCAAATAATCAAATTATTTCATTCCTTTCTTTCTCACTATCCCACCGCTACTGCAGACTCCATTGCATTATCATTGTCGCAAAAAAAAAAAAAAAGGATAAGAATAAAAAAATTTCTCTTTAAAAAGTTTTTTCCAAAATTAATAAAATATGTTTCGGCAAGTTCTTTCCATAACATGTAAAATATATTGTGGAAAACTTCTTTAAGAAAACTTATTCTGAAAAATACATTATAGTATTATATAGGTTCTAAAAAACTTGTTCCATAATCCTGTTATGGATGTGAACATAAGGTAAGATATTTCTCTCTATTTTGTGAAATCTCATGTTATTCAATTCAAAGTGTAGACGGTTAGCTTTATAGCCATACAAGCATAAACAAAATAGACTAATTCCTATACCCATTAACTCCACATCTGAATTAGTGAGTAGTTTCCTAAATACATGACAACATATCCCTAAATAATAGCAACAGCAAATCATAATAATTAAAAAATAAAATAAAAAACTGAAACTAACATTTAATTGCTAACAATAGAAAGTATATTTCAAAATGCATTTTATGTATTTTAGAGATTTTATTCTTGAAATATTATTCTAAAAATTTTACCCTGATATGAAAAACGTCTTTCAGTGTTTCTTGAATTCCAGAAAGTATGTTCCATAAAATACTTTATACTAAGCTTAGTTAACAAAAATTCAAATAGCATATTTAAAATAAGATTGAAAACAAATTATATGAAGGATAAATAAAAATGAAAATATGAAAAAAAATTGAAAAGAAAATATTTACAAGACAATTTGTGATAAAGAAAAAGATATATTTTATTAGAGATAATATTTGAAATAAAATCTAAATAAATAAACTTATAAATAAATACATTTCTTCTCAATCAAAAATATTGCCCGTACATTTAATAAGATATACTTGTAAATTTTTATAAAAAAGAATTTTGATATATATGAATAAAATTGTACTGAACTGATCTAGTTACTACTATAAATCATTTATTATTATACCACTTGATGAAAAAATTGAGAATTGAACATCTATAAGATCTCATAATAATAAAATATGAGTAAAACAAAATTAAAGAATTGACATCATCTTCCATCTAAAAGCTCAAACAATTTAATTAACTTTTGTAATTTCATATAATGACATAAATCTAGTCCTGAAAATCATTAAGACGAGTCTTCTCAATTATGACTCGTAACATCGGTCTGTATCACAAATGAAACATAATAATATAACTTAATAATACACCTTAAATTTTATTGATACGAAAATATAACAAGTTTAATATCAATTTTTGCTGTAGTGGAGCTGAAAGAAAAACGAAATTGTAAATCCAAGATTATGACTTAAGGGAAGAGAAGAAATAATGAAAGAATGGTAGAAGAGCATAAAGGCTGAGAGAAAATCAAAGAAAGACCCATATTGATACTCTTAGTTTGAGAAACTATCAAATTAAAAGTGATTTCACTCCCGTCCATGAATATTCTAATACAATTATTAATATCACAACTCAAAATATAAAATTAGTATAAATGACAATTAAGATTGAAATAAATCTAATTAAATAAATTTTGATGGATTAATCATGGATTATAGTTTAAGAGAAATATAATTAAAACGTTTGAATGTACAGTCTCTTCTTCTGCCTCATATTTTTGCTTTGGTCTCCCACCTTGGGACCGTCCTCCACGTGTTGAGCATGCCTTTCCCAGCTCAGCAATATTGGGTGTATGTTACATGCTTCCTGTTGTTGGCTGGAGAATTTGGTGAGGAGAAGGAGATGTAAATATAAGAAATGTGGCCCATTAGACTAGGAAATCAGCATACCGGTAGATAGTGAAAGTTCCTCCAGAACAGTGGCCTTCTCTCGGAGCTTGATTGAGGGTAGGGATTACTCTACCCATAAACGCAAACTGAGACCCTTATGCTGGTAAGGAAATTCTACTTCCAGACCTCCGATGTGGTAAGCATTTTTAGGTTTAGGGTTAGGGTCTGTTGCAGATACCATTATTTTTTTCTTTGCCATTCACTTCACATTTCTTCTGGACTGTTTATTCATTAAAAAAGAAGTGAGTTTCCCCTTTGTATGGAATAGATGTCATAAATTGGGGGAAGCGGAATCTAAAGAATCTACGATCTAGTTGAGAGGGCGGAAGGTGAGATCTGATAAAGAGAAGAGAAGAATGCACTTGAGCGAAAACGAAGGGATAGAGGGGAAGGCCTTCGTGGTGACGGGTGGACTCGGATTCGTAGGGTCTGCTCTCTGCTTGGAGCTCGTCCGAAGAGGTGCCAGAGAGGTTCGAGCCTTTGACCTCCGCCCCTCTTCTCCTTTTTCCCCTGCTCTCCGGGATAAGGGAGTCCGCTGCATCCAAGGTTAGCTTAGCTTCAATTTCCATTTCTATTATTTATTTAAGTCACAACTTAAACCTAACTCTCTATTTCTATGTTTATCTGCAAAGGTGATGTTTGCCGCAAAGAAGACGTGGAAAGGGCCCTCCGCGGTGCCGATTGTGTTTTCCACCTTGCGGCCTTTGGAATGTCAGGTAAAGAGATGCTCCAGTTTGGTCGTGTTGATGAAGTCAACATAAATGGGACCTGCCATGTTCTCGATGCTTGTCTCGACCTCGGCATAACAAGGCTTGTCTATTGTAGCACTTACAATGTTGTCTTCGGTGGTCAACAGATCATGAATGGGAATGAGGCTTTGCCTTATTTCCCAATTGACCAGCATGCCGATCCATATGGGCGTAGTAAATCAATTGCTGAGCAGTTGGTTCTAAAGAACAATGCCCGTCCTCTCAAGTACGTATGTAATTCTTTTGAGTTCGTTCCTACACGTATGCTCTGCTTACTAACTAGTAACTACTTTTTCCTCCTCCAGAAACCAATCCGGAAATCGTCTTTACACTTGTGCTGTTCGTCCAGCTGCAATCTACGGACCGGCAGAAGACAGGCACCTTCCAAGGATCGTAACCATGGCAAAGTTGGGTCTCCTTTTGTTCAGAATTGGCGACCAAACTGTAAAATCAGATTGGCTTTTTGTGGATAACCTTGTCCTTGCTCTTATATTGGCCAGCATGGGACTTTTGGATGACAATCATAGCCAGGCAAAACTCCCTGTAGCTGCTGGCCAGGCCTACTTTATATCTGATGGTAATCCATGATTCTTTTTCTTTCTTTCTTAGTTTTTCTCCTAACATATATATATATATAACTATTCCGATTGTTGCTGAGTGAGTTTTCTTTTTTCAGGTTCACCGGTCAATTCTTTTGAATTCCTAAAGCCTCTACTTAGGAGTTTGGATTATGAACTACCAAAGACTTCCCTACCTGTCGATCGGGCTCTTGTTCTTGGGAAGATTTGCTGGGCTGTTTATACAATCCTATATCCATGGCTCAATCGGTGGTGGCTTCCACAGCCATTCATCCTTCCCTCTGAAGTACACAAGGTCTGTCAGTTAGTCTGTCCTTTTCTCTAATTCTAGCTAGTTTAATAGTTGGAACCTCCTTAGGTTGCATCCTTGACCATTAGTAGCCCCTGCGCTTTAAATGAGCAGGATGGATGCATAGATCAATTATGTATGCCATGATTTGGGAATGTTGTATTATCTACTTCCGTATTTGTTTTTTGGACAGGTGGGGGTCACCCATTATTTCTCTTATCTTAAAGCCAAAGAGGAGATTGGCTATGTTCCCATGGTGACCTCGCGGGAGGGGATGGCTTTGACCATATCTTACTGGCAACAGAGGAAAAGGACGGCTCTGGATGGACCCACGATCTACGCGTGGTTGTTTTGTGTCATTGGAATGATCTCACTCTTTTGCGGTGCTTTCTTACCTGACATAGGGATCGTGTTCCTTCTCAGAGCTACATGTCTATTTGTCTTTCGATCAATGTGGGTGACAAGGCTGGTGTTTCTTCTGGCTACAACTGCACATATTGCTGAGGCCATTTATGCTTGGTACCTGGCTCAAAGGGTAGATCCTGCCAATGCAAGAGGATGGTTTTGGCAAACTTTTGCACTTGGGATGTTTTCGTTGCGCTTCCTTTTGAAAAGAGCGAGGACATAAGTATTGAGGCTCATGCTTTTGCAGATTACTTGTACGATTACAGTACATGTTAGGAAATCAATTCTCTTTTTCTGTAGACTGCATGCCAATAAATTCAACTATTTAAGTGCTAGGAAATTTTCAAGACGCTAGAGAATCACTACGGGTTTTCTTTGTTCGTTGTGGAATGTACTTGGGCTGTATTAAGATTTTTTGGTAAGGTAAAGATTGAGGCAGAGGCTTAGAACTAATTTAAATAATGTTATGGACAGTGAAATAAACTAATTTAAATAACACTTTAAAGACTAAGAAAAAGATAGTTATTTTATTAGAGACAAACAAATAATTTATTAGAAATCAAATATATATTTAAGAAAAAAAGAAAAAAAAAAAAAAAAAAAAAAAATAAAAAAAAAAAAAATAAAAAATAAAAAAAAAAAAAAAAAAAAAAAAAAAAACTGTGAATTCAGTTCAAATGACCCAACATGTAAAAGATAAAATAGAAGTATGGGAGAAAGAAAGAATAGAAATGCCGTGGATGTTAAATTGGTTTAAATTTTGGAAATCAAGTACAAAATGCCAATAACAATAATCTAACGTAAAAAAAAATACTTAAATATATTTTTATCCGTTGTAAGTATAACTGATTTTGATTTTAGTTTCTTATCAAATTTGTAAGCATTTTTAGTATTTTTGTTTTCAACACGGTAAGTCTTTTTTTATTTTTTTTATAATTTTTTTATTGACTGACTAATTATCAAGTTCATTAAAAAAACAAAAAAGTTAGTGTCGGCATGAAGAAAATGAGGTGAAATGCTAAGACTTTATTTGGTAGGGGTGAAAGAAGGTAGGTAGTGTGATTTTGTAAAAGAAAAATAGGGTAGAATATTTTCAATACAACAACTATTTTTAATTTTGTTTAACCTAGTTTTCATAAGTGTGCGTATTTTGTTAATATATATGTATTAAACTTTTATTGCATTTTGTTGAGAGTGTAATTAAATGTCTATATGTCTATTATGACATATAAGTACGTGTGCTTTTAAACAAAAACTATTATGTATATTAACTTATATTATTTACTATTAAAATATTGGAGAATTTCTATAAGGGTTAGAAATCCAAAAATGGAGGTGAAGGGAAACGATATGATACATAGTAGCAAATAATCATGTTCAAAGACTTGTTTTGTTATAAAATAGGGGAATGAGTTTGATAAACTCAACGATGACGACTTTTATTTATGGGATAAGAAGTATTTTTACGGAGAGTGATAAGTGTCCACCTAATTTAAAAGTTTAAAAAATTCGAGAAAGTCAATCTCCTCTTCAAAATATTTAAAAGGAATTAAATATCAACTGTTAGTGCATTCTCAAAATAAAAAGGTTTTGGTGAGAGTTAATGAATCCTCTAAATACGTTATTTTTTCTACATAACCTAAATAATTGCAAAATTCTAAAAAAAATATATATTATTAAACTATATGATTCCCAAGTAATAATATATGCCCTATCTCGTTACTTTTAGACCAAAATTCTCAAATTACACTCTTGTCATATCGAAATACATGAGTAAATAGAAAATATAAACAACTGATTGGAAACTTGATGTTTTTCTTCACAACTTAAAATTTGGAGTTTGGAGTATACATAATATAATTAGTTACACTAATAATAATGCTCTTACAATATCACTTTACATTTATTACAATCAATAGTTCTATTAGGTTGTATTTGGTATAAACATTTTATACTTGTAAAAGCCTAAACTTGGAGTTTTATAATTAATTAAGTAAATTATGGACAGTCATTCATGAACTTTGACTCCAGCAATAATTATAATATATTTATAATTTTGAAGGATCTAAAACATTAAAAATTTTAGAAACAAAAAGTTTGTAATTTTAAAAGGCTAAAAAACATTTTTCTCTAAAAGTCATTAATACACTTCAACTCTATCAATAACAATAATGTATTTAGAAAACCTACAAAATCTTAAAAATTTAAAAGATTTTATAAGTTTGAAAATTATATTTTACGTATTTTCTTGTCTTGTATGAAAGGTAAGACAAATTATATATAATTTCTATGTTGAACCTAATGTCTAATCATTTTGCATTTTCATTGCTTAAATATTTTGGAAGAACACAAAATTATTACCTAATCACCAGTATAACCCTTTCTCGCTAATTTAGTCATACATGAGGTCCTAAACATTATTTTTTGGTGAAACCAATATTAGTTAATAGTGTCTATATATACCATTCCAATGAAGATCACAGTCCAATTCGATCATTGTCTTACTCGTTTTTGTCTATAAAATTAACGTTTGTTGTGTGAAAATCAGCACTAACATACTCAAATGCGACACAATCGTGCTCGTTCTAATACCCTCAATTTGTTTTACTGAATACTTTATATTTATATTTTCAATAACTAAATGAGAACCTCAAAATTACAAGACATTCAAATTAATGACTATTATCTAGATGATTATGTTGTCCTGGCATATTGTTTGGTTTTATTAAGAATCTGACTTATAAGGAGGAAGCCATAGTGATATTGAACTTTTATTTAAAGGTTATTATGATTCAATTCATCATGGCAGGGAAGAGAATCATTCAGAATTTATTAAATCATGTATATTCTCTACATAATTCTAAGAAAAGAGGAGCTTCTGTACATACGCACTGCAATTAAATATTCAAACATAGTTCCACGTACAGACAGGATGGTATGATTGGAAATGCTTTACAGAAAAAAACTCAACTGAATCAACATATCTAACTACAAATCATCTTCCAGAATGAACAAAGAGAAAGCAAATTTTTGTACCTTGCTGTACAGAAGCACCACTACAATTCGGGTCATTGTTATCGTGACGGCAACTTTGAGATATTCCGATACCGACGACACATTGGTTCCTACTTAGTGTCCTTGTAATTTGCGGGTAGTGAGCGATGGCGGCAGACCTTGAAGACTGGAAAATATTACAAATTAATCCTGAAATTCCAAAGTAATAAAACCATCATTAATAAAAGTATTTCGTGCAAAAAATAATAATACATAGAGAGAGAAAATTAGCTCAATCAGCAACTACCAATAGCAAAAAAACTACTCATAAATTTTACATACTTCAACATGCTGAAGAAAAAAATTGAAAAAACTACTGATTGGGATCAATTAAGTATTTGATTCTAAAATGTTGGTAGTCGGGGGAAAATGAAAGGCCCAGAATGACTGGTTTCCCAAATTTTGGCATCTGCTCATTTAAATGCAGCAGAATAAGAAATATATAAAAATATACTCAAGTAGTAAATTTAATTACATTCAATGTGATTGATGTCAAACAAAACATACTCTTTGATTCAATTTTTGAAAAACCAGCATACTCATGTCAATTTGTGTTCTTAACACGGTTACCAAAACTGCGTCACGAGAATCCAATCTTATTAGCTTCAGCTTTGGTTTGCTGCACAGCGAAAGCCTCTTTGCTGCATCATTTACAAACAAGACAGCTCTAAGACCAAAGTATACTTTTCAACAAAAAAATGCTTCAACCGTTACTTGAATTCTTACCTTTGATTTTCTAGACTTCCATACTTCTGCATTCCCTGGTCGGTGAAGATAAGAATATTTTTCAATGGAATTTAAGACAGTAATTTCATCCTCGCTAGAGTCATTAACTGGCGACAGGTCCTGTAGCAATTTAGGAGATGTTTTCATAAAGTGTCAGAGGAATATATAGCTCATTTATAAATTGTAGTTCAGCATGCATGACGAACAATTTCAAAAGTACACATAAGAGATAGTGTTTGGGGAAGTTTTAAAAATTCCATTTCTAAATATTTTTCCCGTCATAAAACATTTGGTTTTGGTATTCTCTAGAAAACAGAGTGCCACTGTCACAAAAAAAAACAAAAGCAAAAATAAAAAAATTATTTAATAGGTGTTAGCTTCATGGAACAGACTAACAAGCCATATGGCTTAATCTTACCCCTTTTCCTGAAGAAATGTTCCCTGATTCCTCACTGCTCTTCACTTCCAATGAATCAAAGTAAAACAATATCTGGAGAAGAAATGTTAGAGAAAAATACAAAGAACACTAGCAGAGAAAGTTGACACAGCTGGAACTGGAACAGCAAAGTACAATGCAAATAAGGATATTAATATTCATGCATACCTTGTCAAGTAACTGAACATTTGATGAGTCGGTAGCGATGATCTGAACTCCTAGCAAATTGCTGACATTAATGCAAAAGGGACAGAAAATAGTGCTAAAAACACACCCATCTTCTGGACACCAAATACTATGTTCTGGTGCGCTTTTGGGTATTCTATTGCAAATTCGTTGATCAACAAATAAAGAATCAGTAATGATAACTGGAATACTGTTTGGAGTATCAGTAGTGCAAGTTTTCAGCTTCTGTTTCAAAAGGGATCTTAAATGAACTTTTGATGATGAAATCAACGAGCACGTAAGATATAGGCGGTTCTCAGGTCGGCCCAATGGACTTTTGCAGAGTGAACAAAATATCAATAATCTTTGGTCTAGTCGAGGGGCAGTTGGTGAACATGAACCGGGTAATGGAGGAGAATTTGACTTCAAAATCCTCTCGACATCATATTCACTTCCATGAGTTATCTCTCTAACAACTACAGAGCTCTTTCTGTACCGTGCAAGAGGAGGACTGGCACAAGGTGCAATTAAGTTTTCTTCTTCAACAAGGTTTATGTACGGAGTGACTATGGCCCTCATCCTTTTATGTTGGTAAGAATTAACACTTTCCATTTCTGGAATGTCATTTGTAATTACATTCTTTTTAGGAGTAATTGTAACTGAAGACTGGGCCCTTGAAGAATTTTTGCTTCCATTAGTTGAAGACATTGAAAGACTTGACAAGTGATCTGGAATTTGAGCTGGGGCCTCAATTATGAAGGAACCAGAGTTTTCATCCTTGGAGTAATGAGGGCTACAGGTAGCATAGTCAACATCTATACAAGGGGTTTCCCTGACAATGGAAGTTTCCTGGTGCATGATTGCAGCAGATGATTCCACAGTGAACCTGCAAGAATTACATTTTTCAACAAATAACTACACTGAGGTTGCTTCAGAATGTAAAAATAATTGAAAATTATATTTATGTTTAGAGATTGCTATTTGAAGGCATAGAAATGAATATCTGGATGTATCTGACGTTGAAGATATGAAGGTGATCCTGTATTACAGATTTGAAAACCCTGAATGAACCCACCCAAAACAAAATAGAAAGATGTGCAAGCATAAGGGAAAGGCACATTTAAATTATTCACTTTTTCCCATTTAAATTTAAAAAGGAAAATAGTTCATGCAGGTCAATTGGTGCCTTCTTCATTTATTCATCGAAAAGAGAAAATTTACGACCGTACCATGAGTTTTAATATAAGATAACTGACAGTCTTGCTAACTACATTATATCGCTACATATGCAGGAAGATTAGTTGACATGACGCAAGGCAAATGTTATTTGTTAAATAAACAATCACAGAATCAGCTGGGTGTTCTGTATTTCAGTTTGGACTGAATAGAAGATTAATATCCCTCCCTTGAATGTCTATGAAATTTGATATTGAAGGTCAAAGAAGGATTTACTGCCCCAACTCTTCCAATAAGATGTGTTTATCATTAAGTTTAGACGTTTAGTTACTAAAAAATAAAAAATCATTAAGTTTAGACGTTTAGTTACTAAAAAATAAAAATCATACAAATTACAATAGTGAAGGAAACAGAGAGATACCTTGGGTCTGTCTTAGTAAAGTACTGTGGGATATATTTACGACTGTAAGTGTTACTATTCTTTTGAGCTGATGGCTGACACTCGACAAAATCTTGAGAGGTTAGGGTCGGAGAAGAAATGCTATTCTCGATCATTGTTGTTCCTCTCCCGTCTCCATTATCTGACCTGTTCAGCTTCTGATTGTTTTTCCTTGTGGAACATGCATTCTGATCCTTCTTACGGACATCATCCCCATTTATATCCAAACTCTGTGTGGCATGCACTGTATTTAAGCCATAATGTTCCTGCCGCAAGTTGACCATGCTTTAGTAATCCTTTTTCCACTAAACCTTGAAGAAGGTTCAGGTAGATTATAATAAACTAACATGCAATGTACCTTCGCATTCTCAAAGAAAGATTTTAATCCCTCCAATGATAAATCAAAGCTGTCATATACTTTCAACGGTCTTCTTAGCCACTTTGAAATGAATGCCCTATTTCTTTCTTCTTGAAAACGTTCATCTAACTCCATAAGAATAATTGCACCAATTATGATAAAATAAATCGGGTTGGAAGTCTAGAGTTGATAGTTATACAAAGAACAATGTCAACATAAACCCTAATCCAAGAATAAACTGCGTAGCAATGGTATACCAGAACACAATAGGAAAACACCAGAGTATTATAGTCTAAACAAAATCAGGTAGCTCATAAGACAGAACTGCCTGTTTTTATGGTTGCCCCATGGGAATAACTGTGATGACTCATGATAAGTTTTACATTCCATAGGCAAATATTTTCCAATGGTAGCATCAACCAACATTCAAAGCATGCTTAAAGGAATTAGTTCCGAACCAACTGATGAAAAAGACAATAATTTTAAAGCTGTAAACTCTTGCACAGCAACCACCAGTGTAATATTTTGCATACTCCGGAAAACCGAACAAATTCCACCCTCCCTTTCAAATAAAAAGCTGAGTTTTATAAATTCTAAATCCAAAAAGGAGGGAAACAACGTATAAAAAGAGGAAGACAACAAAAGTAGAACGCACTTCATACCCAGTAGGATAATTGCTCCATAATCAAATTTATGACGTATACAGCGCCCTACAGAAAATAAAAGGAAATCAGAACAAAAATTTGGAAAACAATCAGCTTTGTTTTAAATGGACTTAACATTACCTGCTGCTTGATTTAAAGCTCGGAATGCTTGGTGGCAGTACCACTCATTTCCACTCAATAGATTTTTGAATTTGTAGGTGTCATTATATTTCTTCTTCAGTGCAACTTTAATATCATTTCTGATAGTTTAATAAATCAGGCAATCAGAAATTTTATTCCCGTAGCATGATTCTTTCAAAACTAATAGGAGAAAAGAAAGGATTCTTACATATTTGGAAATGGAATACCAACAATAATCTAAGGTTGTGAAGGAAGTACAATCTATAGTTAACATTTACATTGGTTATTAGACGTTGGAATGTCTATGCGATCAAACTCACTATAACTATAGGCTCCCTTGAAGCTGTTCGATTTCACAATCATATTTTTTAATCTTTATCTTGATAATCTGAAAGCAAACCTACTTTCAATCATCACAAAATATATCATAGCCACACGGTAGATAAGATCTCTTCCCGACAGAATGGTGAAACAATCAATTATAAGTAGCAATAAGGATACAACTACTCTAGCATTATCATCGGAGAAATCAATTCCTTCAGAAACCTGCAACACAAGCATTATGCTATGTTGATCCAATAATCAAATAAACACAAGCTTATAATTATGAGGTTACATACACAAATAACTATGCTAAAGGTAAATTGAATTCATATATCTTAAGGCCGTTATCATCTACACAGATTAAAGCATTTTAAATAACAGCAACGCTATAAAATATAAGAAATATCTAAAGATATTATCTAAATATTTTAGAGTATCTTAGACAATCTCTTAAGATTTATTCTACTTCTATATTTTTCATTTGCTTCCTTATTTAATTACAATCTTCATAATTACAGGAATGTCTTATTAGAATGAGATTCAGTAGAATATGATTTATAGGCATATCATTGCATGTATTTATTGTGATCAACTTTGATAAAATGAACTTTGTTCTGTAGCCTGAATACTCAATTTTCAGCATCCTTTCCATTATTTTTCTCTCTTTCAACGTGGTATCGTAGAGCCTCTACCAATCTTGGTAATCACCTATTCTAACATAATAGCCTTTTCTTGTATAGATAAAGAAGAACTATTATTATAAGCTTGATGGCGATGGGCAAGGATTGACTTGTAATATGGAAAGATTAAAAATCCAAGGCAAACAAATTTAGCCTTATTACCACAAAATTTGGTTAGAGAAAAATAAACTCTTAGGAAGTTGCATACTGGTAAAACTGTAGTTCCTGGTAGTATTCTGTTGATGTTTTGAGAGATCAAGGTAACATACGGCTTAATAAACCATTAATGAAATTTTGAAATCTAAGAAAATACCAAATGAGTAAAGAAGTAATATTTTAATTCTTATGTACAAGAACAAGAGACATTTAAAATTTTGTAAACTACAAAGGGATAACACTTACAAAGTTGGATGAAGATTTGGAACAGAAACAACTTAGATGACTATAATGAACAACAGCATTGGGATTATTTGTGACCGTAAAGTATCTACTAGCCTCGGACGTTTTATCATGGTTATACGACCATTATAATGAATGAAAAGCTTAAAATGAAGAGGAAAACAGTGATGATAGCAAACATGAAAATATTTAAGATGAATGTATAGACACACAAAATGATTGTGTATGAGGAGATATCGGAGTGGTACATATTCAAGATGATAATAAAATCAGCTAAGGTGGTTTTGATATAAGGCACTAGTGAAAAGAGATAATTGTATGTTTTTTAAACTTGTAAAAAGGAATTGAGAGAGACAAAGGACATGTGAAGAAAATTATTGAAGAGGACTCCATGATGAGTTTTACTATAGCGAATTTGTTTTTTAACCAAGCACAATGATGTCAGGTGATCCATGTAACCAATTTCACCTAATAAGATAAGGTTATAGTTGCTGTAAGAAATGACAATTAGAGTAAAGAGCATGAAGTATGAATAAGCAATTGAGTTGAGAGTTCCAATATATGCTGAGCCTTGAATAATTCGGTGCTCCATAAACTCAATCTCGTGTACGGCTGTTATTTTCTGTGTTAGAGAACTTGCCAAAAAAACAGCGTTCTGATCAATATGACCACTTGTAGATGGTTGATTTAGAACGACAGATGCTTTATCACAATTTTATAGAAAACGCTACTTGTTAACAAGAAAGTGTAAAATTGGTGACTACAAAAGCAAAAACGGAAAATCTATGAAGCACATATAAGGGTACGGACAAGGATAAGAGCACGTACGTTTAAATTGAAAATTATACAAGACAGGCATGGCAATAGATACACATACATATATATATGATTATGAATTTATTAAAATGTACTAATATAGTTTGTAATCTGAAAAAATCAAAAGAGAAACATCTATAAAAAAAAGTATATCAAAAAATCCAACTTCTACATTTTACTCTTGTTGATTGTAAGTCTGGTTCATCAAGAGATAAGCTAACAATCTAGTTTCATCCATTTTACCTCCATCCCTTAGAACAATTTCGGCAAAATCTCCTTTTTTATATGAAAAGTTTGCAAATTCTATATTTAATTACATCTAATTATCAAAGTAACTCTTAAAATATTTATTTCTTTTATGAGTAAGTTTCACCAGGACAAGTATTTGTAATTCTTCAATAATTTATAAACTCCTTCTTCAATAATTTGTAAACTCCTCTTGAAACAAGATATTGAAAGATTATTTGGGATATGCAAAAAATTTTAAATCATTTAAAGAATATATATTATTTGCTATTTGATTCTCTATTTATTCTTATTATTTTTAAGATTTGAATTTAACTTTTTGTGTGATTTTTGTAGAAGAGACATGTCCAAGGAGTGGATCGTGTCCTTTCCGGCGTGTCCAAGAATCGGGCCGTGTTTGACCCAATTATTGCAATGTGTCTACAGCACGGAAGCGGAACTTACACAGTGTCAGAGCTTATAGCTAATAATTAAACAGTGGATGACTGTAGATTTTTAATTCGTGCACTTGGGCAAGTAGAACTTTGATTTTTATTCTATTATAATATTTGTTTTTATAAATATATTTTAGTCATAGTTTATTGCAGTTGAATGAGTACAAAATTAGAAGGTGTCACCTTGTCATAATACGGTCAAGCCTTCCACAGTTTATTACAAGGACCTTAAATCAAATCTTGACTTAAACATCTCCATCCATAGTTTATCAGCTAGCCATAATCTAGTAACTCTTTGCAAGTATTAACTTTTATTAATTCAACAGTTGAACATACCAGATTTTAGAGATGTTGTAATTGTCTCTTGTAGACAACATTTACCTATATTTATAAAAAGTATATGACATTTTAAATTAAATTGATTAAATAGTATAAAAAATGTGACAAATTACCGACATGATCAAATATACTTATATAAGTTTTAATTTAAGGGTTGGATCAATAAAATTGAATATACAGAAAGACGATAAAGGGAGTAAATATAGCGATAGTAATTCCGTCTCTCTTTTTCTCTATTTATACATACATGAGTCATAGTAAAAGGAGGTTTCTATGAATGAGAAATAAATATTGACCATACAATTCTAAATCCAGATTACAGTTTTTTAGAATTATAAATAATCATTTAAAATTGTGATGTGACTTTTTCACGTGACTTAGCATGATTTAATCTGAATCATTCATAGTCAAATCTAGTGGTCAATATTTGTTTCTCCCATTCTCAAATAAAAAAAAAAAAGTCCTATCTACGCAAGAACTATAAGCCAAGATAAATGTAGCTACTAAAGAATAGCAAAAATCAAATTACCCATTCCACAATTGTTACCAGAAAAAAGCAGCATCTAAAATAATTAGATAATAGTAAAATTCTGACGCACCTTTCCTCGACAAACACCAAGTAAAGCTGCTCCTCCTTTCCTAGAATTCTGTAGGCAATCAACTGCATGAACATGATTTAGATCTATTGTCTTAATCCTTCTTTTCCTTCCCCGCGCAGGTCCTTTTTCATGATGAATTGAATCATAATACCCCTTTAATGCAAGCTCAAAATCATCTTGGCTTCCTCCTCTTGGTTCTACAAAATCAACCACAAACATAATTCAAATTCTTAATACAACAAAAAAAAAAAATTGCCAGGACAACAAAGTCATCTTTAGATATTGTAGATATCATTTATTATTTGATTACAAATAAGGAAATATGATCAAATATTTCCCATTATTATTAGATATTATTACTTTTACTTCTATATAAATAAGAGATCACACGATTACAAGTAATCACATTTCTAATTCTTTTCCTTCCATTTCCTTTTTTATCCTCCGCAGTGACTCCTCCATTGTCCAGTCCACGGCCACCCTCCAACAACCAGTTCTGTCCCCAGCCTGCCGCCTACACGCCCCATGCATTCCCACTATGAAATTCACGCCCCTCATATTTTGGCGAGCAGCTTTTCTTCCTACGGGCGCCCTCCTCTGGCGTCCCATCCGACTTGTTCCTCCACCTCCAGCTACTTTGTTTTGTGACTGTTTGGTTTTTGTTTGGTTCCACACGGTTGCTCCGTGGCTATTCGTCTTCGTCACTCTATTTGGCTATTTATGATTCCATTTTTCTGGATTGAACGTTTTGGTGTGTTTAATGGCTACTCCCAGTTACTGAATCTGTTGGGACCGATGTTCCCCTTATTCCGTGTGAAAAAACTCACCTGTACAGCCAATTACACCACTTGTGCTGCTGTCCAATGGTGGTTTCAAGGAGAAGGTCGTGCTGTCCACTTGACAACCAAAATCAAGGACGTTGGACACAGAACGGGCCTGTTCAACATTGGAATACTTTTATTCTGAAGTCATATATAATTCTTCGTCACACATCATGTGTTCATAAAAGGAGTTAACAAATCAACTGCATAGATTTACATTCTCCACTGACTCACCTTTTGTTTAGGTTTTGCCGCTCCCTCAACGATTTTAAACAATCTCCTAGAGCATGATTTCTTCATTTCACCTCCACTTTAATTAAATTTAGTATGGCTCATTATGAAGATGATCACTCAGTCTTTCCCCTCCATTCTTCACCCGGACTCTGCATTTATAGTGGAGATGATTTTGACTGTGTCCACTTAAGTACTTCCTTGGCGTTAAAGTAGTCTTATCATCCACTAACATTGTCATTCACAACAAAAATATGTCTCCTCACTTAATTTGGTGAGCTTGATTGTCACCCAAGTGAGACTTTTATGGATTCTATCAAAACAGTGCTACTCATTATATATTTTAGGAGGTTTTTTATTTTATACTTCCTATAATTTTATGCTTTATTATAGTAGTATCTTGCTATTAGTACTAGGATAATGTATTTAGAATCAATCTCATAATTGCTGGGATTTGTTTCCTTAGAATTAGCTATTTATATTTCCTAAAATAACCAATAGGCTCATGTGTTTATAGGTACAATGGCCTCGTTGTTGTAATACAAAATAAATATATTATTCTTTCTAAATTCGAAATGATATCAGAGCTACTAATCTTTGGGAGTCTCTGAACGTGTCTATCATCCCTAAAACGCAGCCTTCATTGTTGCACCCCCTTGAACCATATTGCAGCCTTTATTACTGCATAATCCACCCACATGGCTGAGATCGTGAATTCTGGAATGGAAACTGGAGACAGGTCCCAGACTTCTATGATTGAGAATTATATTGGAAGACCTAAAGATAAAGTGGGATGAACCTACGAGGTTATATTGTGTTAATAAATCTGCAACTAGTATAGCCCACAACTCAATGTAGCATGATAGAACTAAACATATTGAGGTAGACAAGCATTTTATCAAGGGAAAAAGCTAGACAATGCCGTGATTTGTACCCCATATGTGTCCACTCAAAATCAACTTGTAAACATACTCACCAAAGGGTTGAACTGCATTAACTTTGAAAGAATTATATCCAAGCTAAGAATGGAGAGCACTTACTCACCAGCTTGAGAAGGAGTGTCAAAATTGTGTTGCTCATTATGTATTTTAGGAAGTTTTATATTTTATCCTTGTTATAAATTTATTCTTTGTTATAGTAGTACCTTACTAATACTAGGATTATGTATTTAGAATCAATCCCATAATTACTAGGATTTGTTTCCTTAGAACTAGCTCTCTATATTTCCTAAAATAACCAACCGGCTCAAGTATTTATAGGTTCAATGGCCTCATTATTGTAAAACAGAAGACATATATCATTTTCAAAATTTGAGAGATTCTAATGTGAAACTTCTTTCAGTTCAAGGGGAGCCCTTGAAAGACCCCAGAAGATCTTGTCATCTAGTAGGAAGACTTAATTACCTCATTGTCAGTAGTCCAAGCATCACATTCACTTAGGGTACTCAGCCAATTCTTGAAGGGTCCATGAGATATCATTGGAAAACTACCATTAGTATCCTTCGATACCTCAAAAATACACCAATTCATGGATTACTATACGAGGACAAAGATATTCCAAAAGTGCTTGTTACTCTAACATGATTGGATAGAATCACCATTGGACACGAAGTTCACTACTGATTATTGTGTTCTTATTGGAGGAAACTTGATCTACTGGAGGAGCAAGTAGAGAAAACAATTTCTAGATCTGGTGTTGTAGTTGAGTATCCTGTCATGACAATAGTTGCTTACGAGATTACATGGCTTAGGCAACTCCTCCAACAATTAAAATTTGGAGACACTTAAGGTACTAAACTCATGCAACAATCAAGCTGAAATTCACATAGATTGACTATCCCTTTGTGAGAGTGAAGGTGCTCTCAGAAGAAATCATCACTAACTTTGTTCACTCCAGTGACCAACTTGCAAACGTGATCACTACATTCCTTAAGGGATCCCGTGTTGCCAGCATATGTAATAAGTTTGGTTCGTACCACATATATGATCCAACTTCAGGTGTAGTGTTAGAAATATAATTTGATTATGTTAAAGATAAGGATATGATTACATTAAATATGAAGAAGTAACATGATTTGATAAGAAATTATCTCATCAAATATTTCTAATTGTTAGGTATTCATTTTGTGCCTTTTTATTTTATCTTTTCTTCATTATAAATAAGAGTACCTATATATATTGATCACACAATTACAACTAATGCTTTCCATAGATATAAATACCAGAGTAATGTCCTCTCTACTTGAACTTTTGCACTTTGCAGGGAAAAAGGATAGCATAAAGTAAAAGCAAACATATCAAGAGAAACTCATCTTTATCCTCCTAGTCCATGATGCACAAAAGGCATTTGGAAAATAAGAATAACTCACCGACAAAAAGAGGCTTTTCTGCATTTAGTCGAGACCATTGACCTGTTTCAGACCAACGGTTGCGTAATTTGTCCATCAATTTATAACTTGGAAAGAACACAAGGCATCCACCTGGAACAATCTTGAAGATTTCCTCTAAAGATTTTCCAACTGCATCCTATATCATAGTTTATGATAACCAGACGTATTCTAAATGCAAGAATAACATGTTCTGAAACAAATGTGTAGAGACAGCACACCTGAAATGCATATCCATCTGCAGTTTTATAACTTGCATTCAAAGGATAATTGCCAGGACCAGTGGAGATTACAGCAGGCCACACCTACACTCAAGAGGTTATAAGTTATAACTTGTTGAACAAGCACTTATAGGGCTAAAAGGACAAGTGGAGAAGTCGTCAAGACCTGTGAGTCAACATCAATTACATGAGGAGCTTCTAGACTAGTTTCAAAATGAACTCCAAGCTCAGAAGTAAAGGATGCCATTGGTGACAGTGTTCTGAAATACAAAAATAAGTATGAAAATGATACTACAATGATGTGAGGAAATTGAGATGCAATGAGAACTAAGCTCGTTTCTCAACAATTCTTGGTCCTCACATGCAAAGTGCCATGGAAATTAAAAATAAGAATTGCAAACCTCATTTTAGCAATAAAAATTTGTACGACATTGACGCACATACATATATCAATTATGAATTATTTGGTGAAAGTTTATGATAAGTACCCAAGCACTTAAGGAACCCAAAACACTCAAAAGCTAACTATTATGAAGAGAACCAAATACTTAAATACTCCATCAAATATCCCACATTACTCAACGTGGAATTTAGCCACACCATTAAATTCAAGTCCTTATCAGTTTACCTTAAATATGAATGTTTGTGGTAGCAATGCCTCAATTGAACTGTATTTCAACAAATGCTTTTTACAGAATATAACAGTGAAAAGGCTATTTCAATAACCCAGACATATTTGGGCATATCTACAGACAGTGAAGATCTGAATAGGAGGGAAATTGACAAAAGTCTGAGTTTTACAAATAAGATGCCAAGTTAATTTGGGAGATTTGAACATAATATTTGAGACATGAATACATTACTGGAATACAGAACATGTATTCCAACAGAAATGCTTCTAAGAAAATTCGACGGGAAATTCAGGTTAATTCTGCCAAAAACTGAAAAAATAAAGGACTGGGTCACTGCCCACCCACCCAGATCCAAAAGAATACAGGCCCGCTAATATGCTTATATGAAATCAGGCTTAAAAGGCCTGCTTTTCCCTGCCTTAAATTATCAGTCTAGATGATGAGATCAGGCTATAAAATCCCAACCAGCCCACTTGCTCTTCCGTAGGAATTTCCCCTAGACTCCGGAAATTGCACTGATTAATAGGCACGCACTGCTCGGAAATAAATTTTGAGATGCATTCTTGAATCAGGAGAAAAAAATACTAAAAGAAATCTGTCCTGAACAAGTATAAAACTGGGCTTGGCTGGTCATTAGGTACCCATTATGCTTACCCTGAAGTCAAGATGATTGATAAAGAAAGATCAGCAACATCTCTAAACACAACTGCTGGATTCAAACACCATAAACTAAAAGTGCACGTCCAGTTTCCAGTAGCTCTTCCTGGAAGAACCAATGAATGTTAATTGTAGTAATAATACAGTGATAACTCCAGCATGAACATAAAATATATAGTTATATACTAGCTATTGAAACCTTTACAATGCAATTGATTAATCGACCTGTAATTGGTCGCCAAATCTTACAAGGAAAAGTATCCTCTGTCTTCAGTTCACAAAACAAATGCACACTATTTTGTATCTCATTTCATGTCTCCTTTTTAAGTTCCGAAAACAGTAATAATCTGTAGCCCTCTAACACCAACTGTTTCAGGATCCAAAGATTAAAAAATCTTTCATGTTTAAGATAAATGTTTATATTGTTTTCTCTGCATAAACCATTTCAATTTGATAATTTAGATTTATAATATTTCAAATTAGAGACTCCAAAAAAAAAATTCAATCATATAACCAAAAGGTTTCCAAGCCATTTCCCATTCGCTTGTGTATGGATAGCAACCATGTCATTCGCAGTTATACTGCATATTATTGCTACTGTAAAATTGGAACCACTTACCAGTATCTTTTCTAACACGTCGCTGAAGAGCAAGCTGGTAATCCAACATGTGAGATCCATTTCTTGAGAAGAAATAAGTTAGAGACGAGAATAAGCCTGAAATGAGATCAATAAATATCATTGGTAGTTACGAATATTTTGAGCTAAGTTGATAACTGAATACAGTTCCACATATATTAAAACCATAACTCCAAACCTTCCAATGTTATCACTGCCGTGCCACTTATATGCGGTTCATTTGTCTCCAAGTCTGTAGCAACTTTAATTGCCTTGAACAAATTATCAAGTTGATGAATAGCATGCAATCATAAGAATATATACAAATGCCAACAAATGAGATACCTTGGTAGCACATTCTAGCAAGACAGGGAAACACTGCTTCGAAATATTTGCTTCTTCAAGCTCTCCTAAAGCATTATCACCAGTCCAACTATACATATAGGAAGTTTATGTTATTAAATCCCATAGTAGTTCACAACTTATGGGTTTTATTGAGGCTCTAGCCAACAAAGGACACAACAGTTAAATAATTTTTTAAAAATATCAATTCAACTGCAACATAGGAAAATAATTTAACCACAAAAAGTTCATAGAGCTTAAAGCAACACTTCAGCTCTCCACTAGTAGATATCATACGTGAATGGAGGCGATCAAACAGAATTTTCAAAGTTGACGAGATAAAAGATCAATTCTTATTAACATGTGAAATCGGTTCAAAACAATGACAAAAAAATAATAGATAATCTCCTGATCAAATTAAATAAATGGAGATTCACTCGGGAAAAAAAAGTACATGTACCTTATTAAGAATAGAAATCATGTAACATGCAACAAGATTACAGTTAACAGCATTATCCCAACCCAAGTGGAGCCTCCCTTTACCAATACCCGGTGATTCAGTATGATTATTGAAATTCCAATCAACTACAAGTCGCATAGCACTCTATAAAGCATTTTTATATCAAATCAAAAGCACAAAAATTTTAGAGCCTCGACAATCAAATTACAAAGCAAAAACTGTATTCACAAAATAATAATGAATAGAGGTATACAAAATGGCAAAATCCTTAACTTACCATGATACATAGTGGTGAAAATCACGTTTTTCGAGCTTGTGTTTCTTCTGTTCCATCCAACTAGTAAGGCCCTACACAAATACATCACACGTTGAAGATATACAGTCAGTGAGGATAAATTTATAAGCCAAAACATTTCAAACCCAATATCTAATCATATTACCTGTGCCATTTCATATAGCGGTTGGTAAATTGCAGCATTGATTGAACAAAGTTGCTGGAGTTCCATTTGTAGTTCTTTCAAAGGTATGATCATGTAGTTAAGCATCATTAGAAGTGACCATGAAAGTAAGCCTCAATTATTAGTGACAATATGAAAATAAAAGTAAGGTTCATAGCATACTATCCAAAACATCCTCTTCAACATCCACACTTCCAGCATCACGAGCAATGTCCTCTATGTTGCTGCAAAGTGCAAGTATGTGAGGGCCATTTCATAGAGAAAAACAGGATTAAATTACAACTAAACTATAAAAAATTGTCTTTCAGCTGTACATTGGCTTGCATACAATACAACAGATGATAGACAACTAGAATCAATGTATTATCTTAAAATATAAAATAAAGCTAGTTCAATTTAACTGGACTCCTAGAACTGTTTGATTGATTTGGCAACTAAATAGAAAGAGAACAGCAACTCACTGAGCTTCATCAAGAATCACTACGGCTCCTTTGATATCCACATCCATTGCTCCCCGGATGACTGGATTAATGATGTAGTTATATGGACAAAATACCAATTGTGCATCATCTGACATAGAACGAGCTGCATAATAAGAGCACCCTGGAAGTGGAGACAGCAGAAGACTTGTACATTACAAAGCTTAGCATTGACTTTCGAAGAAATAAATAAAAGACCAAAATAACAGCGAAAGGCCAAACCTTTGACCAATTGTCCAACTTTTACAAGATCTTCTATGTCATGCACCTCATTGCATTCACCTTTCTGAAGGGATGGATGACACTTGACTTTATGAGCATTTCTGCATAGATTGTAAGTTTCTCATTTCAGTTACTCCACAACATAAAAGATAGAAAGGAAGCATGCTTGAATGAGCATACACTCACTTGAATTCTGGACACCCTGTTGCCTGATCTTTCAATAATAGTTTACTGACAAAATTTTATGAAAAATATCAGTATGAAGATTGAAGAGTGAAAGAGACTCTCATAAAGTAAAAATTGTCAAAGTAAAAAGCACCATTCTTCATTGATATTCTCTTTGCCAATTATATTTTTATTTGTGCAGTAATGTTTCCGCGACGCCTGGAAAAATAAGTGAGCGAAAATATTCAAATCCATATTCCTTCACTGAATGTAACATATCTTTTTGCATATCCAATAATGAGTATCAACAGCGAAAATACATACTGACTTTTACTAAAACCTTTGCTAAACTAAAATACTTATAATATAAGTTGGATGTTGATTAGTATCTCATCAGTAATGCTTTAAAACTAACTTATGATATGCTTCACAAACAAAAAGAAAATACAGCTTATTATGAAATGTTCAAAAATTATTAGAAAAATAACAAAGGAAAATAAAAGTGCTTCAGTCTGGAGAAATGCCGAATAATAACATTCTTCAGAATGATATCAAAAGATATGATATCTCGCATTAGCTCCATTAATATAGGTTAAAACGCAAAAGGAAAGGTCAATTACTTAGGAGAAAAAAATGCCAAAAAAATTGAACGAGTTAAGATAAATAAATAATAGCTGAATCAAATAAATGGATTCAACTTACCAACACAGCCATTGGTACCCTGTATGCAGTTTTACGCAATTCGTGAACCACTTGAGAAATCTGTGAGTGCGTTCTCCTTGTACAATAGAACAAAAAATTAACCAGTTAAGAGACGATACCCGTATGGCGTGGAAACTTTGGAATGGAACCATCCAATCTAATTTAAACATGTCTAAAATATATAGCAATGCTGATTGAGTGAAACTACGATAATAATTAAAGACAAAATAATAATTTTATAGCATGAATTACTAATGCAACAAGCAAAAGGGAATCCAATGATAAAGTTAAAAAAAAAAAAAATACGAAGCGTAATAAATAGTCGGTGCTTCCTTTTTCTTCTGCTTCTTGTTGTTGACCTCAGTTTGCGTACGGTCCGGATTTTCTGATGCTGAAAGCAGGAGAATTTGGTGAGGAGAACGAAAAATAAATAGAAGAAATCTGGCCCATTAGACTAGGTAATTAGCACACCAGAAGATGGTGAAAGCTCCTCGAGAACAAATCCGCCGCCATAAGCCAGAGGATCGGCGGTTGCCTCCGGGGCGGGCTTGAGGTGGTCTTTTTTAGATTTATAGTGCTGCTGCCAAGCGAGAGACGAACAGAGAAGCGAAAGGGACTTGCCGGTGCCGGTTGGAGACTCGAGCAGCGCGTGACAGTGGCCTTCTCTCTGAGCTTGATTGAGGGTAGAGATTACTCTACCCATAAACGCAAACTGAGATCCATATGGTTGGTAAGGAAATTCTACTTCCAGACCTCCGATGTGGTAAACGTTTGTAGGTTTAGGGTTAGGGTTTGTTGCATATACCATTTTTTTTCCTTTGTCATTCACTTCAGATTTCACAATATGAGATGAGATGTTCATACTGTGTATCTACTTCTACACTGTTTAAGTTTAGGCGGGAAACATTTGTCAGCATTAAGCGCGAAAGTTAATAGTGTACATGAATATATAAGTTAATAGTTTACCACGAATCCCATTTAACCTTGATTTTCTTATATTATAATTAAAATTAAATTTATTATTTTAAGTATATTCACAATAATTAAGAATAATTTTATTATTTTAAATAAAATTTGTTTGATTAATCCATCTTAATTCATATTAATGATTAAACTTATATTTTAAGCATATTTTTTAACTTTCTAGTTTATAAATCTAATTAAATCTTTTACAAAAATATTCTTCAGATCTTCTCAAAAAATGTTCTATACAATTCTTATTTAATTTATAACAAATCTCTTTCAAATATTTTACAATATTTTTTTTTACAGTAGATTCAATTATTATGAATTATTATCTAGAATAGAATTTGAAAATAAAATATCTTAAAAAAATTGGAAGATGAAAAATCTACAACTTTAATATAAATAAGATATTTAAAAAAATAATCTTTGACACTTAAGAAAACATCTTACAATTAAAAATTAAAATAATTATAAATAGAGGTTAGGAAAGACATTAAGAATACACTACTCCATACCATAAATTATAGTTTTTATTTTATTTTGTAATTTATGTGCCTTCGTCATGAAAGGCTATCTCCTTTTATTTATTATTCTTAAACCATCCTTTTAATTTGTTGTTATTTGAATATTGATTATCTGAATTTTATTATTGGATTGGCTGGGAAAATATTTGAAGTTAACTTTTTTCTATCTATAGTATATCTATTTAGTGTTAGATAGTCTAGCACTAAGTTAGGTGGTCAATACTAAAATTATTTCAATTGGTCTGTGAAATGAAACGATCAGTCTACAACATTATCTCTCTATTCTCGTTCATGTCTTCTTTCCCCAACCCTGTCTTAAAGATGAAAAATCTTAAACTTTTATTTTTTTTTTCACAACTTCATTTTTAGATCTTTTTCCTTTCACAGTTTCACTCCAAAATCTACTTGTTTGTTCAAACACTCGCTCAAACACTACCTTTTCCTAAATCCACCCAACCTCACTCAATTTTCTCTTCAAATTTCATTTCATTATGCATTGAATAGAAAAATACAACTTTATCACTCAATTGTCAAACCAGTTTTTTCCTTTTTATGATATGCATAATGATTGAATCCTAATCAAGGTAATATTTATTTGGGAGATGGAAAAGAAATTATATAGTTTCCGCTTTCTTTTTTTACTTATAATAATTAGATTTGTTGTAACATAAACTTATAATAATTATAATCCAAAAAGAGAAAGAGACATAGTGCAATTGGCTAGAGTTATCCATGTCCTTCAAATCAAGCTTCAAGATAAAATAAAGGAAAAAAAATTGATGGAAAAATTGAGGGGAGAAACATTAGAGAGATTAAACAAGAATGAGAACCAAGCTAGACCCAAAGGAAATGACACCACCTTCAACCCAAAATCTTAAAGCATTGGGTTTATGGCTTTTCTTTTGATGTAGAGTCCCCATACCTGAGGTGTAAAAGGAAAGTCGGAAACATCTATGATAATGGAGGAAAGACTTGAATTATATGATGTTTCACTTAAGTTTCAAAGAGTGAGTCTTGGATGAACGTGATCTTTAAAAGTTTGTGAAAAACTTGGAAACAAAAAATAATTAAATAAAATGTTAAGAATTAGACAACATCTTGCGCCACCAAAATCCATGAGATAAGCAAGATAGTGATTCGTCACTTGTAATCTATCCCACAAGATAAGAATCAATGCTAAGAATTAGGAAGAACCTTACCAAAAGATAAGCTATGAAGCACAACATGAGATACGACACACTCAGATTTTTTTTCAAAAATGTTCTTATATAAAACTCATAGTGGAAAAGGAAGAGATAAGCTCATTCCTTCCATATTGTAAAATATGTTTTGGCCAAGTTTAAGAGGGGGGTGAATTGAACACTTGAAAATTTTCGCAAACTGTTTGGAGAATGAATAATTTTTATGGAAACTACTTAAAGAAGATATGTTAAGCAAACAACAAAGGTTCAACAAACAGTTTCAACACAATATTACTCAACCAGATACAATAAACTGTAACTAGAAAAGAGTTATTGAATACACAGTATACTGTAAAGGCAGTTCTTGAAAAAATAGAATCAAGAAATCAAAGAATTAGATCAACTTCAAGTTTATAATGATTCACTAGTTAAAGAACCTTTTGTTAGACGATACAAATTATGTTAAGTGTATGAAAACAGTCTTTAATCAATAACAGTGAAAGATTGAGTTTTCTGGAAAAACAAACTGATAAACAGTAAACCCAATAGATTGCAAAACTGCAGATTTACAAAAAATTGATATACTGGTTATTGACATATTCAAACTAGTTCATAGTAGACAGTGTTAAAACAGAATATATGTTTTCAGTTGTTACTATAAATGTTTTCAGAAAGTTGAAGTTATTCAATTGACAAGATTCAATTGATTCTGAAAATTCAAGAAACACAACAAGATTTAATCAGAACAACAAAGAGAGAGAGCAAGAGAGATTCAAGACACAGCAGATTTTTATACTGGTTCACCCAACAAATGGGCTACGTCTAGTCCCTCACACACAGTAAGGATTTCACTAAAAATGATCAGCTGATCAAGTTTACAACACTTGCCCACAGTAAGAATACATTGCACACCGCAACAACCACTGTTGACCGCAACAACCACTACTGAACCTACAGCAGACCAAGAAACCACACAGAGTTCACTGTGTGTTTCAAGAGCTCCCTTGCTGAAACCCACAACAAGTCACAGTTATACAGAATCCACTGTATAACCCAGAAACGTCTCACTGCACCCTGTAGTAGACCACTGTTGAACCCACAACAGAATAAGAAACACTGTGTGTTTCAAGAACACCCTTGCTGAAACCTACAGCAAGTCACAGCCTGTACAGAACCCACTGTACAGAACAGAATTACCAATCCAGGTAACTCACAACAGAATAACCTTCAATATAGTGAAAGAATTATCACAATTCAAGCAATACAAGCACTTCTATACAACAAATTACAAAAGTAATAAAGAAAGGGTATAGAAGGCTTAGTCTGATGATCAAATCAGTGAAAAAACTCTCTCAGTCAAATCAAAGCTCCAGTAGCAGTTCAAGAAAACAGTTCTTGATGAAAACGTTGATTGATCTTGATCACTAGACTTGAAGGCGCTTTTGCTCTCTTTGAAAACTCAAATATTCTTGCTCAGAAAATGTTTAGAATGATTTTCAATCTCGTGTGTTCTGTCTTGTTTTCAAAAATCACGCCAAATATTTATAGACAACTGTCATTTAAAATTCAGTCGATTGATTTTTCAAATAGTCGATTGTTTTTCTCCAGTTAGTTAACAGTTGTTCAAAACGCAAGTTTTGATTTTAATGATTTCTCAAAACTTTTGTTAATTCAGAAAATACTTGTGGAGCTTTTCTTTGATTAAGATTGCATGCATCACTGATTAAACCTCAAACTTACCCCACAACACACACTCCCAAGTTCTAGACCAAGTTCTTCAATCTTCATGCATTCCACATATGATCATAAGGTCTTGAACTTCTTCACTTGGTTGGCTTCATCAAATCATCACAGTAGCCCACTGGTGCTAACACATATGTCTAAACTAAACATAGAAAAATAAAAAGAAAATAACTTTTTTTTATATCTTTCAAATCACATCATCTTTTTCTATATGTTGTTAAACTTTTTTCATTTTTACTCAATATCGGACAAGTCTCACACTTCGATACCTATCCAACACAATATTTCTCCATTGGATACCTATCCAACACAATGTTTATCCATGAAAAATGCCTTTATATTTAGCAACCACAAACCAAACACACCTCACTTATGTAAATGGGAAACAGATGGAAAGTGCCTTAAGCTCAATCTTTGAGGTACACTTTGCAGCACATCTCTTTTATCTTTTTCGTAAGATGAGATTTAACTTGACAACAACATAAATACAGCTAGCCATGTTTGTTTTTCCTCCTATTCAGCATATCTCAGAACAAACTGCTACATATATTCAGATTTGTACAATGTCAAAAGCCATGATGACTGGTGTGGACTAATTAACACTGCTAGAATGGTACAGCTAAGCCAAAAAATATTACCAGTCCTAGACCATTATCTGTTGTGTAATCTTGATTAATCTCTAAGTGGCATGTATTCAAGTTTTTAAATTTAAAATAAAGTAATTAATGATATTTGATTACTCTGTCGTGGAAAAATTGGTAGAACTACTCAGTGGTACGTCAGAAATAATTTATTGAACCAGGCCTAAGATTTTCACGGAAGATTTGCAGCCACTTTTGTGGCATAGACACAAACATAGAAAGAGAAATTTGAAAAAATCCAAATGTAAAAAGGTGCTTTTGTGTTTTTTTTGCTGTCTGATCCATACACAGAAGATCTTGGCATGAAATTTTCTAAACTGCTGCATGATACCTGCGCCCGTGAACGTTTAATGGACCCATCTTGTCCTCTGTAACAGTACAACATGCTACCATCTGAATGCAGCACAAGAGACACTAAAAAAGCATGATAAAACAACTTAAAAAAACGTATGCTTAATTTTCAATTTATATATTGATATTCTAACTTCAAGATAACTGTTGGCTCCACTTGAGAATTTTCAAACCATGGTTTAGATAGAGTTACAAAGAAACAAGCTTCTACAAAGGAACAAGCTTTTACTGTTTGCAAAATTGATCTTTGAATGAAATTTGTTTTGGTAAAAATTGATTTTGCATATTTTTATAGATTTTAAAGTTTTCTTATTTCAATTTCAAAGACACACTTAGTATGGTAATAGTGAAATTTACAGGATGCAATACCTTTATTGGTTACTGCAATTCAGTGAGTACTATTTCTGAGAGATTTTTGAAATGCTAAATTTCTTAAATTTTTAGTATTAAGCTTGATTTCCTAAACAGAAGGTATTATACTTGAATGGAAACTCGCGTAAGTTACCTAAAAAGTTCTCGGATTTTTCACAATTTGTCTCACCATTAAGCCAAGAAATCAAAGGGTATTTCAGGTAGATCTATACTACTTGAAGATTATTCCTTAAACAGGCATAGAAATCACTGAAGTAAACACCCTTTTTTGCATTAAAGACTTTTTCATGCATACAATCCACGCTCAAGGAATTAACTGAGATTAGCATGCTCAAGTGAAAATTTTAAAAATATTTGTTGGTAGCAACAGCTAGCATAAAGTACACAACCTACAACTCACACACATTCTCCCAAGCCCATCATCCACCATTATATAAAGGGTATCACCAATGACAGTTTCCTCATCTTCATTACCATTATTTGTCTTTGATTGTTACTATCATTGCTATTACTATACATATATAACTTGTCACAATGGCCTCAAGCTCAGTTTGGACAACAAAGCAGAAAAAGAAATTTGAAAATGCTTTGGCCATCTACGACAAGGACAACCCCAGATCGGTGGCAGAACTTGGCCAGGGCAGTGGGAGGAAAAACAGTGGAAGAAGTGAAAAGGCACAATGAGATTCTTGTTGATGATTTGAAGCAGATTGAGGAAGGTCGTCCCAATTACAGAAAACTTGCTGCAACAGAAGGTGGCAGCATCAGAGGTTACAGTTACACTTTTTCTGCTTTACCATTGATGTTTGGTTTCTGTGTTTCACACCTCACATTATTTTATTCATGTTGCAATTGTTTAAAAGTCTTGCATCTTTTTAGGAGTAGAAATCAGTGACAGATTCATAAATATCTGACCCTGTGGAAAATGAACAAAAGAAGGACTCTTATTTTATTCAAGTTGCCATTGTTTATAAGTCTTGCATCTTTTTAGGAGTACAAATCAGTGACAGATTCATATTTTGATGTAATATTGTCACATTATACGAAAATTATATTTTGATGTAACCGAATACAATTTGATAGAGATAATTTTTTAATAGCATGGGTGTGAGAGAAAAAATATCATAATTTTATTAATTAAAATATATCACCTTATAAAATAACTTCGTCAATACTATTATATTAGATATTAATTAAAATATATCATCTTATAAAATAACTTCGTCAATACTGTTATACTAGATATTAATTAAAATATATCACCTTATAAAATAACTTCGTCAATACTGTTATATTAGATAAGGATTAAACTAGTAGTAAGTCATGGAGTGTTGTCGCAACATTACCAATATTATCCTTTTTTTTCTCCTTAAGAAACCTCAACAATCCTCGCAGTGGGCTAATAAATAATATTACGTTGTCCTTTTATTATTTAAACACACTTCAATATTAAGAAAAATAAAACAAAAGAAGAATAAAAAGAAGTCAAGAGATCTAAATATTCCTTTAACTTCTAATTTTTAACTTCCCATAGAAAATATTGGAAACTTTTCCAAAGAGGAGCGCTTTTAGGTGCCGATAAAAAAAAAGACTCAGAATTTCACTGTAATACTTTCATTAGAATGACACTAAAAAACATAAAAGCAATACAAGTAGATATAAATCCCCAGGGATTTCATTAGAATGACTAAAAAACATAACAGCAATACAAGTAGATATAAATCCCAAGGGCAATTCACTCCATAAGTCCACGAATGTTGAAAAGAAAACAGCAAAAAGTAATTTTCCACGCTCGAGAGAAGCATACAAAGAGCAAATTGTTAGTCATACATTTCTACTGTCCAATTCGTTCTTCCTAAAGGTGCCTCTTGTCCAGGTCATCAAAATAGGCGTGTTCCATGGCTTTCTTCGCAGAAATCCTCTTGGAAGGTTCATATTTCAACATTTGCTGAAAAGAAAAGGAGAAAAATACAATGAAATGAAATTCAATGGGAACTACTAGAAAGAGTTATTAGCCAAGGAGTAACTTACAGATAGCAGATCGATTCCAAGCTCATCCAAACCCGGAACAGCCGTTGACAGACTTTGAGAATTCCATTGGGGGTATTCATGCCAGTTCTTTAGTTTACTCACGCCTGGCCACACCTCTTCATTGGGAGTGCCCAACAGCCTGCATAAACAGGGTAGAATTATATACAAAATTAAACACACACAGTTGACAAAAACACACACAAACGCCGGTATATTATTGCTAAATGTTTCACCTGAATATATGAAGGAGTTGTTGAAGCTCGGAATCACCAGGAAAGAGTGCTTGCTTAGTGACAAGTTCCGCTATATTTAAGACACAAAGAACATTAGTAAACCCTCTACCTGACACACAAACAATAAGTTAAACAATATAATCCTTACCAAATATGCAGGCAACAGACCATATATCCACAGCCATTGAGTAATGGGTGGCTCCCAAAAGAACTTCAGGGGCTCTATACCACAGGGTAAGTATCTGAGAACAGAGATATTGACATACAAATGATTAAGGAAGCCAGAGGAAAAAAAAAATATTTTTCAGAGAAGATGCTATCTTTCATGTGTATTTACCTCATGCGTATATTTCTTAATTGGCACAGTGAATGCTCGAGCGAGTCCAAGATCAGCAATTTTAAGCATCATTGTTTTCCGGTCCATCAAGAGATTGTGAGGCTTCAAGTCCCTTAATAAACATTGAATTTACATTCAATTTCTAATAAACGTATATATATATATATATATATATATATATATATATATATATATATATATATATATATATATATATATATATATATATATATATATATATATATATATATTTATATAT